>LWDU01000055.1_pt1 | contig 47471 bp, 78 predicted proteins | sample 727161 | NCBI WGS metagenome assembly LWDU01 (sample SAMN04566230, study PRJNA314399) | hydrothermal vent metagenome | isolation source: deep sea hydrothermal plume seawater | place: Mexico: Gulf of California, Guaymas Basin | collected 2004-07-11
ACGACACAGACTGACGTATGACCTGGTTATAATGTACGCATGAAGGAGGAAAAAAATATGAAAATATCAAATGAGAATCATTCTCATTTAGGCACGGCTAAAAAACTGTCCCGTCCTGGCTCTAAAATGTCGGAATGGAGACTGGTAGTTAGACGCATGTCCGATGGTGTCATTGTTGCAACCAAAAATGTTTGGTTGACTAATAATGAATACGTAGCGGACATCGCTATAGCTAAAGCCCGCCGCCTAGCAGAAGAATTTAGCGACTAGCAAAGCTAAATTCTAGAGGACTGACGCAGAAGCCTTAAGCGTAGAAAAAATTTTTATGTTTCACGTGAAACATCCAAATGAGAATGATTCTCATTTGCACCTGGTCGGCGCCGCAGGCGCCGAGTACGTTTGTGAAATTTTTTGCCATAGGTACGCATGCCTGGGCGATAGTGAACGCTTACTATCGCTGAAACGCAGCTGCCATGCGGGTTTCCTGGCGGAAGCCAAATGAGAATGATTCTCATTCGCATTTAAAAGAGAGAGAATTGCAAATGAGAATGATTCTCATTAGCATTTAAAAGGTTAACTTTTTAAAATGGGTGTGTGGGTGTATGGGTGATGTAATACACCTAAACACTGGTTAATTTTCGTACAGCAAGACAAAAATAAATGAAAAAAAAGATAGCTATCCTCGTAGAAAAGCGTATCATAGGTCTTATGAAAATAGAAAAAATGACAAAAAGCCAACTCTTAAAAGAGATAGAAAAAGCTGATAGAAAATTAAACAATCCATTATGGATAAAAAACACATCTAACTTTATGGTAGGTGTAATTATTATTCATAGAAACAGATTAAAAGAACAACTAGAAAAATGAATATCGAAAACAGAAAAATAGCTTTTGTTCTTGAAGGTAGAGACGCTTCAGGAAAAGGAGGATTTTTGAAATTCTTACTTAAAGAAGATGTACCGCATTTAGTCTATCATCAAGGTATGCCTACAAAGACTAGAGCTAAACATTGGCTCTCGGACTATGAAAGAGTATTACCAAAAAAAGGACAATTAATTATTTTCGATAGGTCTTGGCACACACGTTCTTGGGTACAACCTGCGTTGGGATATTGCTCAAAAAGACAATATGAAAACCACATCAAAAAAGTTAAAGCGTGGGAGTTAAAACAAGAAGCTAAAGGTATAGAAATTGTTAAGAATTGGATATCAATTAATAAATCTGAACAAGAAAGATTAATAGCTAGACGCAAAGAATTTAAACCTTACAAGTGGTCTGAAACTGACGAATTGGGAGTTACTCATTTTGACAGAATTACACACTTCAAAGAAAGAATGTTTTTAGAATGTCCTAAATGGAACATTGTAGATAAAGCACATGCTAACAAAGAATTGTTAGCGATTTTAACCAACACAATAGAAGGTAAATAAAATGCAAAAAAGTCATGGAAACTTTACACCATTAAAACCTCTAAATTCTGATACTAGAGCAACTCCTACACAAGTGAGACGCTTTACAGGTACAGCTCAATTAATACTTCGTTCAAGACAACAATACACATTTGTGTTAAAAGTTACTGATAACGAACTTAATGAAGTTGTACTTGAGCAAGAAGTTAAACTAAGTCCTGATGGCGGGTATGATATCGCCATTATGAGAGCTAGAAAACTTGCTCAAGAATTTACAGATAATCTTAGATAGCAAAATAGGCTAATCTAACCAAAAGGTTACATTTTGAAAAAACCTAAAAAAAATGGCGGGAGCCTATGGCTACTCCCAACTGTACTACTGTATTAGTAGACCAACACACCTTTGCTACCTACCTAGAACAGCGCGCAGGTGAAACCTGCTCCGAGTGTCAGACTGATATTTTTTGGTATAGGTGCTCCGCGCCAGAGTGCGAAAGTGGAGTGTGAAAGTGGTGTACGCCCCGCAGGGGCGCGACAGAATGTGTCGCAAGCCGAAGGCGCGCCCATTATACCACAAATCGCTCCGAAAGTCAAGCATTATTTACACAAAAAAAGGGAACTTTTGTTCCCTTTCTATGTCTAGTCCTTTAGCTGACTGCGGCAAGTAATGTCGCTAGGTCTTTAGCTGTCGCATTGACTAAGCTGTTAGCTTCAATCTTGAGAGCCGACTCTATTTGTCGTACTACTTCAACTTTTCTTACGACAGGTTGTGACGCTGGTCGTGCTTCTTTGATGTATTCAACTTTCATGCTGATGGTTTTTGAAATAACGCTTCTTAGAGTTACGCCAAATTCTGACGCTAATTTTTCTGCTTTTGCTTTATTTATAGGTGCAGATTTCCTGATTTTTGATTCTTGTGTTGCTGTGTATGCCATGATGATATTCTCTTTGAAATCGAAGGTATTTCCGATTTCTTAATAAGTATTATACTCCCAAAGACCTCCCAAGTCAAGAACTTTTTTCCTCCTAGCGGCAAATAATGTCGCAGCGGCTTGCCCGCGCCGATTATACCACAAAAGACCTCCCAAGTCAAGAGAAATTTTCACAAAAAGACTAAATATACACAATTTCTCTAAGTCCTTGATTATACAGGGAAAATTCTTTGCGCAGCTTTAGCTGCGCCGAGTGCTAATCTGAAATTTTTTGCCTAAGTGGTGTAAAGGGCTTGCACTAACTGTGCGGCGAAGCCGCGCCGAGTGCTAATCTGAAATTTTTTGCCTAAGTGCGAAACTGGCCTAGCCCTCCCCCCACCCTGATATTATAAAGCCAGATATATTTGCACAATTGGCGTAAATTTCTTAAAATTTCGGATAACTTTACATAATTGCGTTTATTCCCGCGAAGCGGGGGTTATTACGCGTGCCGCCCCTCGGAGTTCGCAAGCGGTGCCTTTCCGTCTAAGATTCTTTAAAGTATTTTATACCATACAGTAAAAAGTACTTGACTTTTTATGTGAAACCCTTCATAATGTATATAAATAAGAATTGGGAAGCAATTCGGAAGAAAGGGAAAAAATAGTCTTAGGACTTTATGAAAGAGCAATAGCCTTTAAATAACCCTCCGAGTTGTGACCCCCTTATAGAGAATTTTAACAATATAACGCAAGAGGTGGCGAAATGACAACAATAAACATAACAATGATGTGTTTGCCTAACTTTTATCTTAATCTGATGAAAGAACAACAAGACACAGAAGGAAAAGAAGCTAGAAAAGAGCTTCGTAGAAGAAAAATGGTAGGGTTTTACATATCTTGTCAAGAAGAAAAAGCAAATTTTGAAGCTGAAATGGAAGAAGCCAAGCTAAAAATACTTCGTCAAGAAGACGAGTCAGAAGAAGAAGGAGCTTACGGAGTAGGAGTTAAAAAAGTCTAAGCATAGCGAGTGGAGTGTATACTTCACTCACTTTTTATAAATAAAAATAATGGAAGATGTAATAGTAGATATAATGATAAGAGGTTTTGTATATTTTGTTATAATACCTGTAATTATATTAATAATGATTGACCATTGTTTTGGAGACTATTAGGAGACAGGAATGGAAGAAATAGGAAAAGGCGTTGAGTACGCAATAGATGAAAATGGTATCTTAACTATAAAAATAGATACTAAGGTGGACTTTGGATTAAGTTCGACAGGTAAAAGTACAATTATTGCTTCATCAAGCGGTAATAAACAGATAGATTTAGGCACGGAAACTGCCTTCTTAGGACTTAACCTCTACAAGAAGTAGTAAATAAATGACTGAGTATCAAAAACATAGGTGGAATCAATGGTGGAAAAGATGGGAAGTTCTCATCTCAATGCTGGGGTTCTTTATTTTATTCTTTATAGCATTAATACTTGAGGATAGTGGAATTATTTAGTACATCACTGAAAATAGTTCTTGACTTTCGAGGTTAATGCAACTATAATATAAGAATAAAGAAATTAACGGAACAATTTAAACAATTTTGGAGTAATAGCGTAATGGCAAAAGAAGTAACAAAAAATTATACAGACGAAATGGTTGAACACATGACAACAGCATATGTTGCCAACCCAACAAGAGAGACAGTTGATGTCCTCGCCAATGAATTTGGTAAAAGTGTTAGAAGTATAATTGCGAAACTAAGCAGAGAAGGCGTTTACATAGCACAAGAGCGTAAAACTAAGAGTGGAGAACCCGTATTGAGAAAAGCAGACTTAGTGTCTCAACTTGAATCTCATTTCGAGACTACCCTTCCTAGTTTAGTGAAAGCTAGTAAAGCAGACTTAACTTTCTTAGTAGAAACAGTAGTACAGTAATGAAATGACTGTGTAGGTACTAGCTTAGACTTACCACACAGTCGTCTCGATGTCGATAACTTAGGCAACTTAAAACGACATAAAAAAATAAAAATTGCCATTCTACTGAGCAGACAGTAGTGATGTTAAATAATACATAAGCTGTAGTGTAATCTAAATATATAACACTTAAAATATGCAATTTAGCGTGATTGACGCGTAGATACACGATAATATCTCGTAGTGTTGCGGAGTAGCACGCTTAATACCTACTCCAGCGCTCTCATGCTAGAAGGAGGGAAGCCTATCCAACACTAAGGATAGCAGAATGTGGAGCAGTCTCAAAGCGCGGTGGAATCCGCACAGGAAACCAGAGACCATCATGTAACGGACGACCTAATACGGTAACCGAGTAGTTGTACAACCAATGCGGAAAGCCCTGAAAAGTAGGTTAGGGAAGACATGAATAGAGTCACCTATCAGACCAGTTAAAGTGATAGGGGGTTGTGTCCGAACACACAGTAGGGAAATGAAAAAGTCCCTTATACTTAGCAGGCATTCGTAATCGAATATAGCAAGTGGAAAGACACAGCACCTCCCACTTAGTATAAAGACCAAAAAGCGTAGGTCTATAAATATGACACGCACAAGTGAAAAGGACACTTTGCTTAGCGGCATAACCCAACCTGTGGTAAGAACTCTACGAGCAATGAGGATAGCCAACCTTTCAGAACTACTTAGTAGTAATCTGAGAACGGCGAGAGTTCATCTAGTACCTGCGTGATTGCAAATGTAGGGGGCGGTACTAAACATCGGCGAAGCATCATACCGAATAATAAATTGACAGCTAGTGGAAGAGCATACGAACTACTTTAAACATACAATGCAGTCTGTCGCGATAGGTCCCCAGTGCGGGTTCCTGAAGCGACAGCCTCCAAGAATGGAGCAACTCCAGAAGCTAGGTGGGAGTATAACCAGCGGTCTAAAGAACACCCAGACGATAACATAGGGCGAATCAACGGTTGAGAGGCTCTGGGTGGCAAATAGGATAAGCCCACCCACCCTTTCATTTTTAATAAGAGGAGAAAAAGAACAATGCCAACTAAATTTAAACAAAGCGAAAGGGCTTACAGTAAAAACTCATTTGGGAGAATGAATACGGCTGTTAAAACTACAAAATGGAATCACTTTTACATTAAGTGCCAAAGTAAAGCAACTTTACTAGAAGCCATTAATAGTGATAGAACTAAACCAAAAATCAAAACAAAGTGCACAAACGAACTGCAAAGAAGAGGCGTAAGGTTAGTGTGGAAATGACGGAATATACAGAACAAGTAGAAAACCGACGCATACTAATGGAAGCGGAGAAGTGGGGTAATGGTGTTAAGTACCTTCACATGAATAAGGGAATAACTGAAATAAAGTACCAAAATGGAGATGTGCATTATGAAGAGACCAAAACAGGTAAAAAATGGAAAAAATATGCTAATCATTCTCAAGGGACTATAGTAGAAAAATTTAGAAGGTGGTTAGCAGATGCCCGCTAATAGTTATATAACTTTGGCACTTGTAATCTGTGTGATAATAGTTTGGATATGGTTTAATTATGGCGGAGGTAGAAAACCATGACTAAGTATGCATATGATGTAGAAGTTGACCAAACTTTTGGTAGGACAAGAACTATGAGAATAGTTGCTGCAAACGAAGACGATTTAGCAGATAAGGTGGAAGAAAGAACAAAAGGTGATGCAATGAGAATGGGTTGTAAAGACGATTATAGTGGAATTATAATGTATATAGTAGATAGTATTGAATTACCAACAGCAAAGAAGTAGTATTAATAAGGCACCTCCTCAAAGGGCGGACAATAGTTCGCCCTTTTTTATTACTATCTCAAAAATAGTTCTTGACTTTCAAGTTTATTTGAAGTATAATATAGATAGTGAAAAATCACTTAGGAATTTTAGGAGAATTTTATAGATACAGAAGAAGGTGAGCGGTTATACGTTGCACTATTAAAGGAACAGAGCTATAGTCCCTCACGGATAGTTCCAATCCTAGTTAAATACTATAATATTGGTGAGGACGAGGCATGGGAATTTGCAAAAGAATACCATGCAAAACAAGCAATTTTGGAGAGAAAATGAGTAATAATGTGATACCTTTCCCACAACGAATGACACAAGAACAAGTGGGATTATTAGAAATAGAAAAAGAGTTAGAAACTGTAGCTAGAAAAGTGAAGGAGTTAACTATTGATTTAGAGCATACTCATAAGTATCTAAAACAACTTATGGAAGAACATAAGGTGTACAAAGATGCAGTAGAACGGGGTATATCCCTTATAATGATAGATTATGACCCAGAGGACGAGTACTAATGTACAATCCCTTTAGCATAATCATTAACAAACTCTTCGGAGATAAAGATACAACCCCAGAATTAACAATCGAGGAGCTACAACGTTTAGACCCTCACATACAGGAGTTAGAAAGTGTCAGGAACAAAAAAACTATTCGAGATGACACAACGAGCCAGCGAATTAAACGCAGACGGCAAGATGTTCGACGAAATAGTAGACATAATAGCTGATGAGTGGAATTTAGACCATTCTTTAGCTCATTCCATAGTAAAAAGTTGGTGGGACGGAAACGTCATGCGTACCTTTGACTGGGAAGGAACAATATAATGGCTATTAACTATACACAAGAACAAGTAGCTTTTATGAAAAATCTTTATAGTGATGAGCCAACTAGAACAACAGTACATCAGTTGGCAAATGAGCTAGATAAAAGTGTAAAATCTATTATTGGTAAACTTTCGAGAGAAGGCGTTTATCAAAAGACAGAGTATCTGTCAAAAACGGGTGAAAGACCAATCACTAAGAAACAGATGGTTACAAAAATAGCGAAAGAACTAGTGGGAGATAGTTCTAAATTGGAAGGTTTAGAGAAAGCCCCAAAGGCAGACTTAAAGTACTTATTAGATTTAGTAAGTGAGGAGAGTCTGAATGGAGAGTAATATGAAAAGGGATGAGACATACATAGATGATGAAGTTAAACCTCTAAAGAGGTATCAATTTGAGATAAGTTGTAAGTTTGAATTAAAAGCAGAGTCTAAACCTGAAGCAATTATTATTGCAGTAGAACAACTTGAAGGAATTAATATCACTAATGTACAGGAATTAAAGTGTCAGGAGTTAATAAAAAGTGACAACTGATGATCCTCTACAAGTAGTGTTAGATAGTATAAGAATAAAGGAAAAAACAGAGTCTTGTAAAAATTTTCAAGACTCTGCTAAGCCAAGTTATGCTTTTGCTAAAGTACAGAATAATTATGGAGAGAATGAATATCTCTCTGCGGATACAGAAGAAGAGATTGAAACATACTGTGAGGGCGGAGTTCTAGGATATGAACTTGCCATAGAAGAGTGGTGTTCAAATGTCACACCCATCATGGTGTCTAAACATTTCAAATGGGTTGGAGCTAGAAGGAATCCCTTCGTAATAGCCCGCCCCATATACAAGTATGACGACAGTGGTAAATTTATCGGTATACGAAAGTTCTTAGATAAGTTCTAGATAAGTGGAAAAGTTAGTTAAAGTAGTAGATTATACTAATGTATTTACTGCTGATATTAGTTTTGTTATTATAGTGTTGACTCTATCACTTTTGTGGAAAGAGCAACAAGCAGCTTTAATAACTGGAGGCATATTATACTTGGTTTTTACAATATTGTGGCATTACTAAAAAATAAAATAGGGTCTGGTAGTGTAATGGTTACCACGCTAGCTTGTCACGCTAGAAATTGGAGTTCAATTCTCCATCAGACCGCCAATAGGAGAATAAAATGGCAAAAGGAAGAAAACAGATAGTAAATATGATACCCGAAAGCGAGACTAGAAGTCGTCATTCGTATTGCTATTCAGTATATAAAACATCAAATATGATTTCGGAACAGAAAAAATTAAAACTAAAGAAATATAACCCCGTGAAAAGAACTCACGAATGGTTTGTAGAAACTAAATTACCGAGGCATACAAAATGAAGGTTGAAATGTTAAGTGCAGAACTGGAGATTTTAACTAAAGAGTTTGAAATTATACCTCATCTACCTTTAGTTCAAGTTTTTCAAGTAGTAGGAAAACGAGCTGAACAAGATGGATATAACGAGCTGAGGCACGACGTGGAAGAAAATGGATTTATAAAACCGATAGTAATAATTGATAATACTTACGATAACTATAATCTAGCGATTCGACGAGTTACTAAGAGATTAGTAAGGTCTTATATGAATGCGTACAGAATTTATTTGTGTATGTATGGAAATCAAAGAATTGATATCGCTCTAGATCTAAGGATTTTTCATCTTAGTGCTATTCTGGCTCCTAATGTCGAATGGGCACATGCAATTCAACTAAAGCTTGACGCTAAACCGATTAAACCTACCCCCTTACACTAAACCGATTAAACTAAGGATAATTTCATAAAGTTATTCTTTAACCCTTCAATCATACCCATTCAAATGGGTTTTTTTATACATATACCTCTTTAATATATTGGAGTTGCACGCAATTGTATTAGACGCAAAGGTGGAAGGAATTGATTAAAGCCTATTTAGTTGGCTTCTTTGTCTTATTGTAGTGGTCTGTTTATTTGCCAAAAGTACATTAATAGTAATTTCTCGACTACTTCGAGCATCTCTCCTTAGGGAGAGCTACTCTCGTGTCTCGAAACATTAATTTTAATAATTGTTGGTTGGCGGTGTCAGTCTCTAGATTTAGTATAATTATATCATACTTTTAGACATATTGCAAGTATCTTTTTTGAGCATGTCGAAAGCATAGCCATTAGTGTAGTGATAATCAAACATAAATAAAGTCCATTTTTGACTATAATAATATTTTTTAACTTAGAGTTATAAGTTTAGATAGACACAAGTTGATGTTGGTGTCATAGATTTAGCTTAAGGAACTCAGTAATGCCAGTCTCGTCTAGATAGAGGTTGTAAACTCTGTTCTTTTTGTCGCTTAAGACAACGAACTCGACCTGCTGCTTTTTTACGATTTCTCTTAGCGCTAGGCTTTTCAAAGTACTGGGTATCCTTGACAGTCTGTAACGTGCCAGCTCTTTCTAGCTTTCTTTTAAACAGACGTAACGATCTTTCGAAATTCTTATCTACTGTAACGCTTGTCAATTGTATGCCTTCTCTTCTTGTGATGTGATGTGTTTCATTAGTCTTCCTAAGTCATTGGCAATGCCATAATGGTTATCTAATGTAACTTGTAGGAACTTAACAACCCACGCCATGTCGAACACGAACTGTGGGTCATCAGTATTGACACCGAGCTTTTGCAGCTCAGTGATTAGTTGTACAGAGAGCTCTTCATTGACCTCTTTGCTTCTCTTTTGGCGAGTGTAATACTCACCTGTAAATTCTAGTATGTTATTATCCATTTTTTATCTCCGAGTAGAGTCGAAACTCCACCCTTTTTTTCGCAATCTCTTGACTCGACCTCTTATTGCATTTTCCGTCCTATCGGGAAAAATGTGTCTTAGTTCTTTCAATTTCACAGAGCCATAGTAATCTTTCAACAGATTGTCTTCTTTTATTGTCCAGTCGGGTGTGTTTCCACGCATATTCTATAACTCCTTAATTCCTTCTTTTATTTCCTTTTATTATACTATGTTTAAGTTAGGAAGTCAAGAACTATTTTTAGGTAAGTAGAAAATTTTTCTTGACTTTGAAGTTGTTTTAATGTATAATATACAAAATAGGAGAAAAATACTTATGTCAGACGAAATGATAATTTTAGGACTAATACTAATGATAGGCTGTGGCTACACGTCCTATAGGATAGGAACTAGAGAAGGTATAGCAATGGCTATAGAGTTCTTTCATGCCGAAGGCATGATAGAAGTAGATGAGGACTAAAAAAATTTTTCTTGACTTTAGGTTGGGAAAGTAGTATAATATAAGTAATGAAAAGTTCAGTTATTAACTGGACTTATTCGAGTTCTAGCGTCAGCTAGGGGAGGGATGGAAAGTAAACTCACTACTTTGCAATGAAGATAAAATTTAGTCAGTTTACGGGATTTAACCGACTTGCCGAAAGGAAGTCATGTAACCGCCGAGAGGGGTTAAAGGAGAAAGAAAATGGTAATACAAGTACCAACAATACACGACCTTCAAAGGTCATGGATTGGAGCAGATCGTTTTTTCGAAAGGTTCGCTTCAATGCCTACATACGAAGATAATTCGTATCCAAGATTCAATATAACGAAAGACGGAGTCAATAGCTATACTATAGAAGTTGCACTTGCGGGTTATACGAAAGAGAATATAGTCGTAGAACGAATAGAAAATATTCTCTCGATTCATGGAAAAAAGAGTCTGAAAGATGTGGCAGATGAGTCATATTTACACAGGGGGATTACTAGAAAAGCCTTTAAAAGAAGTTTTACTATATCTGAAGATGTCAGAATAGATAAAGCAACTTTTATAGATGGAATTCTAACAGTAGACCTTCATGTTGAGATACCTGAGGAAAGAAGACCAAGAAAAATAGAAATAGAATAAGGTATTTATACCTTAAGACACAGGAGAACAAAGTGTTAGAGGATTTTCATTCCCAATTTGGGAAAGGTGAGGATCCTTTGGAAGTGTTAAAATCAAGTTCTAAAATTATTCTAGGGATACTTCCGTATTTTGCAATGGCAATACTTATATTTGTAAGTATGAGTTTGGCATCAGAGCCAACTAATGAGCAATATACAGAAGCTACGGCGTGGAAAGGAGAATGTCAAAGATATTTTCGCTTTAGAGCGCCATTAGTAATCTTTTACAGAGACTATGCACCAACAGTTTGGTGTTCAGTCGAAGCACAAAAGATTTTAAAAGAAATTATCCCTTTTGATTATAAAATAGATACGAGATAAGTAACTTAGGTCTTAAAAGTTAGAATGATAACAATAACTGAAAAAGCAAAGGATAAAATCACAGAGAGGTTCAAGGAAGATTTCTTGCGCCTCTCATTATCTGGTGGTGGTTGTAATGGCTTCCAATATAAGTGGGAGTTAGAACAGGCTCCACGAGATAATGATTATGTGATCGAGGACAGAATAGTTATTGATGATATAAGTATGGGCTATTTAGTGGGAACCATAATTGATTGGAAAGAAACACTAGTAGAAACAGGGTTTGAAATACATAACCCAAATGAACAAAGTGCCTGCGGATGCGGCACATCAGTAGGATTTTAAATGAAAGTAAGTCAAGAATGCGTAGATATGATTAAATTCTTTGAAGGATTTGAATCAAAAGCATACCTATGTCCAGCAAATGTCTGGACCATTGGTTATGGAAGAACCAAAAATGTAAAGGAAGGAGATACTATAACCGAGATACAAGCAGACAGAGATTTGTTAGAAGAACTTGAAGTATTTGGAGAACAAGTACTAAATACAGTTAAAGTACCTCTTAAACAAAATCAATTTGATGCACTAACTTCTTGGACGTATAATCTAGGAGTAGGAAATCTACAAAGTAGTACCTTATTAAAAGAGTTAAACTCAAAAAACTACAACGCAGCAGGTCAAGAAATGTTAAGATGGAATAAAGCTGGCGGAAAAGTACTTGCAGGTTTAACTAGGAGAAGGGAATCAGAGGCGAAGTTATGGGCAAGGGAAAAATAGTAAAAATTTATAATAAGCTTTTTATGACTGCTGTACGTAAAGGTACAAAAGCTAAAAATACCCAAACTCACATAGATAGGAAGAAAAAAGATAAAAGAGATCCGTCTAATGATTGGAGGAAAGACACAGTTTGGAAATTAGATGATGATTAGGATAAAAAAACTAATAGCTAAATGCAAAGCTTTTTGGCTCTGGTTAGCCTCAAAGTTCTTTCCACGATATGAATTAACAGTTAGTTACAACCAAACTTGGGGGGATGCTGACGATAAGACATATGTAGTAAAGAAATTTTACTCAAAGAAACCCAAGTATTTAAAGTTTAAAACTCATGAAGGTGACATAGTAGAAGTCATAGGAGCAGAAGGACTTAATTATAGAATAGAGGAATTATAATGCAACAAGTATTAATAGGAATACTACTAGTATTAGGTATATTTAGTTATTACCTATATAGTGAAAATATGGTATTAAAAGCAAATAACGCAGCCTTAGAAGGCGCAGTAGAAACACAAAAAGAAGCTATGGAAGTTATGAAGGGAGACTTTGAACTTCAAAGTACTCAATTGAACGAACTGTCCGTAAAAAGCCAAGCGGCACAAAGAGAATTAAATAGGTATTCTCAATTTATATCAGAATACAAACTTACAGCAAAAATTTTAGAAAATCCAACTGAAATGGAAAGGAAGATAAATAATGGAACAAAACATATATTCGAAGACATCGAAAAACTTAGTGATACTGTTGACAATCTCGATGATGGTCTCCAGTTGCAGCCTACTGGGAGGTAAAACTAAACAAATAGAGATAATGGCTAAGCCTATTGAGCGAACCATTGTCCAACCTGTTATGCCTAGAGAAATAGACTTGAAAGAGCCTATGTGGTTTGTAGTTACTCCTACTAACTTTGAGGAGTTTCAAGCAAGAATAATTGAACAGGAAAAAGAGCTGGTATTTTTAGCAATGACAGTACCAGATTACGAAGTAATGGCATATAATATGCAAGAACTTAAACGATATATAACCGAACTTAAAGACGTGGTTGTTTATTATCGTAAAGTTACAATGCCACCTTCTGAAGTAAAGAAGGCAAATAAAGAAGAGGAGAGTAAAAGACCAACAATAGGTCTATTCCCTCGAGATAAAACAGATAAAACAAAAGAATAAATAGAACTTTACAGGCCTGTGGGTCCGGTTAGGAAATATTATGAAACACCAGATAAGATGGCTTAAAGTATGTGCCCTTTTATTAGCAATCATGTTGGTTGTACATATGTTAGAAATAGCGTATGACATTATATATCATTCACTTGATATTACAACATTATTTGATAAACAAAACTAACACTAGTCGCAAATTTTATGCGACATGAATCAGTAGATAGATTATTACTGATAAGGAGAACTAATATGAAGTACTTACTAATAAGTATTTTCACTATACTTATAACAAGCTGTGCATCAGTAGGTGCAGTTATAGACAGCACCAAATCTGTAGCTACAGGAGTACTAGATATGACTGTAGGAACAGCATCTAGAGTTGTTGGAGCTGTTGCAGAAGATGTAGCAGATACTACAGCATTTGTTGCAGATACTACAGCTGGTACAATATCAGCAGTTGCAGAAAAAGTAGATGAAGAAACCGATCAATTGCAGGACAAAGAAACCCCAAAAGGGAAGTAGCCCCTCTAAGTCAGAAAGAGGACCCTGCTAGCTCAAAAACACTAATAGAAATAGAAATAGAAAGTAAGTCGGAAATGGCTAACCTTTCTGCTTTCATCAAACATTATTGTAGTGGCGATATCATTAAATGTGAATTAAAAATTATATTTAAAGACTGACCTTGATAGTATCTTGTGTCTGTTACATTAAAGGAAACAAATGAGAATAGAACTCAAGGTAGAAAAAGAAATGATAACACATGATTATAAAATAGAAATATTCATTAAAGCTGACGTCAGTAAGAAGTCAGTTAAAGATTGGTTGCCTTCAGCATTAAGTGAAGGCGATTGGAAATATAAAGTTGTTAAACTATATAGCACAGACGTTACCCCTATAGACAGGGAAAGTCCTAGCTATAAGTGGCTAAAAGATATGGATACCAATGACAAGTACACGGAAGAATCTTAAAGTAGTTATAGAACAACTTAATAAACAACTTGCAGTCACTAAGAGTGTAAGTGAGATTTCTCGATTAGACGAAGAAATCACAGAGTTGCAAAAATTAATAACTTTTGGAACTAGAACGGAGAAAAAATGGAGCAAGTAAAAGCATGGGTAGACTGGGCAAAGGACAGAGTTTCTGAGAGAACATCTTGGGACGGCGCTGTTATATGTGTAGTTTGTCTACTGATTATACTCACAGGCGGATTAGCTAAATTACTAGCATGGGCAGGGTTAGCTTATGGAGCATGGACCTGCTATAAAGCGGAGTAAATAAATGGCACAGCCAAGTGAACAGTTTCAAGGTGACATGAGCCGCAATGAGGTTGAAATAGACCTTAATAAATTCATGGCAATGGTTTCTGAGATTGGAGCATTAAAAGCTACAATCATGGAGTTAGAAAATGAAAAGGAGCCAGATAATCCTTGGCAAAAGGTAATATGGTTTTCTCAAATGATAGATGCATGGCGTCTTTTTCCTAGAGCATTCTTAAGTATATATATGATATTATTATATAAATGTACACTTTGGTTCATGGCTTTACCAGTACCATCATTCGAGCAATCAGGGTTAATATCTATAGTAGTCGGAGCAGGCGCAGCTTGGTTTGGACTCTATGCAGGAACCGCAAAGGATAAAATTAACAGTAAATAAGGCAAGTAGATAGTGATTTATTCAACACATAAAGTCGTACCAGATGTACTATGTGATGTTACACTAAAGGCTCTTGATATTGTTATACCAATGGAAGGGTATATCGGAAACGCTTTATCAGATAAAGCTTTCCGTCACTCTAAAGTCCGATGGTTGCGAGACAACGAATACTGGCATGATCTTACCATATTCGTACAAACCGCAGGTTCAACTATCGGGTTACAATATTGGGGATACGAAGACTTAGTGCTAGAACCATTACAGTTAGCTACTTATGAAGTAGGTGACTTTTATGATTGGCACTTGGATTCGCCACCTGAAGGACCAAGAAGGCTTAGCCTTTCTCTTCAGCTTTCCAATAAAACAGAGTATGAAGGAGGTGATCTTGAATTTAAAGATTATACTCTAAATACTGAAGCATACGAAAAAGGATCAATCACAATGTTTGACTCCTCACACAAGCATAGGATTAGTCCTATTGTGAAAGGAGTTAGACACTCTCTCGTCGGCTGGTTTAGATAAAATTAACCGACCCTCAAAATAAAACTTGACTTTCAAGTTTATTTCAACTATAATATACATAATGGAAAAAATTCGATTAAGGAGCGATTTAACAGTTACTTTCCCAGATAACTATTCTAGGGAAAAAATTGATATGTGGCTTGCTCGATGGTATAAGAATAACAATAAATTACATTAGGAACAAAATGAAAAAACAGGAAAGAAATGGTTGGGACGAGGGTTACGATATCCCAGAAGAAGAAGCAGGAAAATTCGAAGTTAACTTTAGTGGTAAAGTTAAAATAGAAGCATTTGATGGTGGCGATGCTATCAGAGACGTAACAGAAAATTTAAGAGACGCAGGTTTCTTAGTAGAAAGTGTGAGTGCTTACAAACAATGACAATTAACATAGATGACTATGGAAAATTTGTAGAAAGTACAACATCAAAAGAAAGTTTAAAAACTATAGCTATGCAAGATAGACTAGACGAGTTGTGTTACGAGCACGATGAGATTGAATGGAGTCAGTTAATAACTTGCTCTATGGGAATGCAAGCAGAATCAGGTGAGTTCTCTGAAATAATAAAAAAGATAGTGTTTCAAGGTAAAGACTATGATGAAGATATTAAGTTTCACCTTAAAAGAGAATTGGGAGATGTCTTATGGTATTGGGTACAAGGGTGTTTAGCTCTTGGTTTTACACCACAAGAAGTCATGAAAGAGAACATATCAAAGCTAGAAAAAAGATATCCAAATGGTTTTGAAAAGCATAGAAGTGAAGTTAGAGAAGAAGGTGATATATAATGGAGTGGGTACACGAACTATTTTTATTACCAGTAACTTTTGGACAGTATATACTTAGTGCTATACTATGGTACTTCATATTCAGTTTTATTATTCAGTCTGATAGGTATTACGATACTAGAGATTGGTTAGAAGAAAGATACGCACAGTATAAAGAAGATAAAAATGCCCGAAATTAAATATAAATTTCACGAAGATCACGTACTTAAGATGGTGAAAGCCTATATTGATGAGACATATGTCGAACACTATAGCACAGGAAACATACAGAGTACAGAAGTGATATTTGATGCAGAGCATGGCGAAGGCTTCTGCATAGGAAACATACTTAAATATGCACAGAGATATGGAAAGAAGGACGGGAAAAACGATCTTGACCTTTATAAAATAATACACTATACAGTAATGCTACTCGGCATGAAAGAAGAGGAAGAAGTAAGAAACTTTAGAGAGTATGAAATGCAAATGTCAATGGACATGGATTAATGAAAAGAGGGATTAGAAAACGAGCACACGAGAATCTAAGTGACATAAATATACGCAGAGTTATTAATGCATTAGAAGAAGGAAGTACAAAGAAATCAGCATGTGAAATGCTAAATATTAGTTATAATACGACCCGATTAACTCGTATTATAGAAGAATTTAAAGAACAGGAAAGTTTTGTTGCTATGAGAAAGTTACAAACTAAAGGAAAGCCTGCTTCTCCAAATGAAATAAAAGAAGTTATACAAGATTATGTTGAAGGAGAGAGTATCTCAGACATATCAAAAAGTATATACAGGTCTCAGGCTTTTGTCAAAGGAATAATTGGCAGAGTCGGAGTACCACAACGACCTACAGGAGATGATAGACATAAAGAAGCAATGTTACCCGACGCTTGTCTTAGAGACAGCTTTGAAAAGGGTGAGATAGTTTGGAATGCCAAATATCATATGGCATGTATAGTTGAACAAGAGTATTCAATCGAATACCTAGATTCAATGCTAGGAATTAGAACTGTAGATTATGAAGAAAGATATGGTTGTAAGATGTACCGAGTTTGGTGCTATAATCTTATACCATATAGTGATGAATACGAAACACTTGGTTGGTGGACGGGCAAGAAAAAAATAGGTTTTTCTGCTCATACATTATGCCAAAGTTTAGGAAGCCTCGAACACTTACAACAATATGGAGTAGTGTTTGATTAATAAGGAGAATAAATGGAACTACTATATTTTTACGGCTTATTTGCCGTATCAGGAGCGATTACAACTTTAATAACGATCTGGTACCCTGCTTATGAAATAGCAAAGTACATGGAACCAGATAATATAGTAGTTGTAAATAGAACACTATATTATGGTCTTTGTTTTGCCTTTTCACTAATAATGGCACCAGCACTGATTATAATAATGTTAAACACAGAAGCGTTTACAAAGCAATTTGTACTTTCTGTATTAGGAAAAGACGAATGAAAGAAGAACTAAAAGATGCCTTGACTTTAAAATATCAAGGAGACATAGCCTCAGCAAAAGCAAATATAAATGTATACCTCAATAATCCTGTAGGTATCGGAGAACACCCCGATATTATTTCAGCTATTGACGAACAGCTACAGCTTGCGGCAGCTGCAGATGAAAAGTTAAACTTTTTATCTAATGAAATTGGTTGGTAACCACATACCAACTAAAAAATTGTTCTTGACTTTTGGTCGAGAATTTAGTATAATATAAGAATGGAAGAAGTTAGACCTATGGCTTGCGTTGGAAAGGATAGCAAACACGGCTTTGCTAAAAACGCGTACGAAGCTACTATAAGGGATTTAAATAGGACTATCTATGACCTCTATCAAAGAATAGAAAAATTAACACAGGAGAAAGATGAACTGTCCAAATTGCGGAAGTCTGAACATAAACCAACGAGCTGATATTATTCAGTTTGAACATGATGACAGACCCATTGCTATTGTAGCCCCCGTAATGACCTGTGTAGATTGTGGAGACAAGTGGACAGACGATAGAGCAGAGGACTTAAAGTTCAATGCAATTTTACCATAACTGAAAATATATCTTGACTTTTATAATTATATCCTTTATAATATAAGAATGGGAGAAAGATTTTATCAACAACAAAAAGAATTAAGGAGAAGAAGAGTGGCTTGGACAGACGAATCAAAACAACAAGCTATCGACTTATATACTGAACAAGACCCTACTCCAGAAACAAGTATGGAGATAGTAAAAGACATAGCTGATACATTAGGTGAGAGCCCAAATGGAGTCAGAATGATTTTAACTAGGGCAAGCGTGTATGTCAAAAAGAACCCATCTAGGAGTTCTACTAACGGTTCCACAGGTGGTGGAAGAGTTAGTAAAGAGGCAATGCATAATGAGCTGAAGACTGCAATAGCAGACGCAGGACAGGAAGCAGATGATGACATCATCGGAAGACTATCTGGAAAGGCAGCACAGTATTTAGCGAAAGTTATTAACACAATAAACGGTTAATCCACCTGAATGCAAGGGGTAGTGAGCTACTCCTTGTATTTTTGTATTTAAAATTTTAAGCATATTTTCTGATACAAACATATCTACTAGCATGGTTTTTTATAACCAACTAAGGAACGCACGTGACACACGAAGAATTTAAAAAAGCTGTAATGGAATGCGGCGATGCAGTCATAACATATAAAAGTACCAACTCAAGGAAGCTAAAGTACAATGTCTGTACTCTAGATTTCTCAACCCCCTATATACAAAAGAAGCGGAACAGAGCCAGGCCGACAAAAGATACAATTCTTTTATGGTGCTGGGACACAGACTCGTATAGATTATTACGACCTGCTAATGTCACATCAATAGTTCCTTTATCAAAAATTTTAAGAAATGAGAGGTTTAATAAATGGTAGACCTATTCCAAGAGCCAGAGTTTTACTCTCGCATAATTCATGAAAAACATACAGGCGATGAACAGATTCGCTTAGTAATAAACTCGTTCAGAGGTCAAGAATACTTACATTTTAGAAAGTATTATTTAGACTTTGAAGGCGAGTGGCAACCCTCCAAAGAAGGCATATCCATGCCTCTTGAACTAACTAACAGTAGAGAGATGTTTTCTGCTTTAGTTGAAATCTTATCCCTTACCGAAAATAAAGCAGAAGTATATGAGTATTTTAAGGATATTATAGAAGACTCATATTCCTAGCTGAGGTCAAAATAGTTCTTGACTTTCGAACCTAAATCTAGTATAATATACATAGAATTGAGAATAAGTAACAAAATTCAACTTTTATCAGTGGGTATTATCCCAAGAAACGCAACCTGATAGTGCGGAATTATAGGAGAAAAAGAAATGAAATATCAAACGATATCACAAGGTAGGGCAGCCAATCTTAGTGGTAAAGAATTTGAAGAGTATATTGCAAGTATTCTTGATAGCCTAGATATTCAATACGAAACTCAAACAAAGTACACAAACTTGTATGGATCACCAAGAGCTCGTATGGATTTCTATGTCCCTTTGCTTAACCTCTATATTGAGTGTAAAAACCAAAATGTAGGTGGTTCTGTTGATGAGAAGATACCTTTTTGTTTAGCTAACTTACTAGCCCAAGATGGAGATAGTATACTAGTATTAGGCGGTAGACATTTTGCTACTGAAAGAGGTCAACACATTATAGAATGGGCTAAAGAATTTGTTGATGGAACTAAATGTGAAGTACTGTATCAAGACGACTTTGCAGATACTATGCAGCTATGTATCAATAATCAATATCACAAGGAACAATAAGGAATAATCAATGAGCAGACAAGTAGCGGGCAAACGCCTCAATAAAACAGATTTTTATGCAACACCGCCTTGGTGTTATGAAAATTTAGACATAGACTGGAGCATATTCAAAAATGCTCACGAGCCATGCCGAGGGGACGGAAGAATACAGTTCTTTTTAGAAGAACAAGGATTAGAATGTACTTACTCCGAAATTTTAGAAGATAAAGACTTCTTTGAATGGACAGACGGAACAGACTTAATTCTTACAAATCCACCTTTTAGCATAGCTCAACAGTTCATAACTCACGCATTAGAGCATAGTAATACATGCTTTATGTTGTTACGTCTAAATTATTTAGGAAGTATTACTAGACACGAATGGTGGAAAAATGATCCACCTATTGCATTACATGTATTAAGTAAGAGACCTTCTTTTACAGGTACAGGTACAGATGCAACAGATTATGGGTGGTTTGTGTGGGATAAGACAAACAGAATAAAAAGAGGGATTCATTTTGTTAGTATACCAAATAGTGAGCAAACTGCTTTAGCTAAAGAGTTAGCAGAAGAACTATACTCTTGACGCTAAATCGAGTATACCTCAAAATATATCTTGACTTTTAAACTTAATTCTATTATAATATAAGAATGGGAAATTATCTAAGAAAAACATTGCGAGAAGCGAGTAGTGCCTACTACTCAGGTAGTCCGATTATGACCGATTCAGAATTCGATGCTCTAGCAAGAGCAGCGAACTTTAATGAGGTTGGGACTCGAGAGGGGAGAATACCCCATGCTTTTAGAATGTATTCACTTCAGAAAATTTTTGAAGGACAGGAATGTCCTTTCGATAGTAACAAAGTCATAGTTACACCAAAACTAGATGGTTCAGCAATAAGTATATTATATGTACATGGGGAATTACAGAGAGTTTTGAGCAGGGGGGACGGTAAGTGTGGAATTGACATAACGGATAAGGGTTGTATGTTACCACAGAGACTAGACTCTTATTATGACGAAGTTTTGCAAGTCACGGGGGAGATAGTTGCTCCCAAATCCGTACCGAATTCGAGAAATTATGCCGCAGGTGCATTAAACCTGAAAGACATATCCGAATTCCTCTCCCGTGACCTCTGCTTTATTGCATATGGTTTACAACCGTTTGGAAGAACTTATTGCGAAGATATGGAATCTTTGCAAACAAGTGGTTTTTCTACGGTTATAGACGAGGATTGGGCACAATTTCCTCACGATGGTACGGTTTGGCGTCTTGATGATAACGAAGAATTTCGGGACTTAGGATATACCGCACACCACCCTCGAGGAGCTTTTGCACTAAAAAAGCAGCACAAAGGTGTTACCACAACTTTACTTGATGTCGAATGGCAGGTAGGTAAAAGCGGAGTGGTCTCACCAGTAGCTATACTAGAGCCTTGCACTATTGGCGAGGCTACTGTAAGTAGAGCAACACTACACAACAAGTCATATATAGAAGAACTCGGACTTTACATAGGCTGTGAAGTTGAGGTGATTAGGAGTGGTGAAATTATTCCTAGAATAGTAGGACTTGCGGAAAAATAAATCTTGACTTTTATAGTCAGATGAAGTATAATATATATAATTGATAAATAAGGGAGTAAATGACAACAACAATTGAAATTCCAGAGGTATGCCCATCATGTGGTACATCTTTAGAGTTGATAAATGATCAGCTTTTTTGCCACAACGACAGTTGCCCAGCAAAGAATTCGAAAATTGTTGAGGGATTTGCTAAAACCTTAAGGATCAAGGGTCTCGGACCCAAAACAATAGAAAAGTTAAATTTAGAGTATATAGATGATATATACATGTTGACCGAAGAACGAATCAAAGAAAAGTTAGGCTCAGTAAAAATAGCAGAAAAGTTAATAAACGAAATTGAATTAAGTAAAAATGCTAACTTACAAGAATTATTGCCTGCCTTTGCCATACCACTATTTGGATCTACAGCTTCTCATAAATTATGCGATAAGATTTCTCATGTCGAAGAAATCAGCGAGAAGAGATGTAGTGAAGCGGGGTTAGGTCCAAAAGTCACAACTAATATCTGTAGTTGGTATGAAACAGCATACAAAAACAGATATCAACGGTTACCTTTCACATGGAAAGCGGATATTTTTGAAGGCATTCCAGTAGTAGATATAAACGAAGTAGTTTGCATAACGGGGAGACTAAAGTCTTACCGTACGAAAGCTGACGCCAAAAGAATCTTAGAAAAATATGGCTTCAGAGTGAAAGATACATTGACAAAGGACGTAACAATACTGGTAAATGAAAGTGGTGTTGAATCAAGTAAGACAAAGTCAGCAAAATCTAAAGGAATACGAATAATAACAAATTTAAAACAGCTAATTGGAGAAAATAATGGCAGTACCTAAATGGACCGAAGAACGAACTCAGTCGTTGACTGATTTTGTTGGAGGCGAAAGCCCAGTATCTCAAGCAACTGTTGCATCAGCAGCAGAACATCTTGAAACCTCTCCTCGTTCAGTTAGTTCTAAACTTAGAAAAATGGGATTTGATGTTGAATTAGCATCTTCCGTTTCTACTAGAACTTTCTCAGAACAAGAAGAAAGCACTCTTAACGCATTTGTAACAGATAACTCTGGTAATTACACATATGCAGAGATTGCAACCGCATTTGAAAGCGGAAAATATAGTGCGAAATCAATTCAAGGAAAGATTCTTTCCATGGAATTGACAGACCACGTAAAACCAACTGAAAAACCAGCTTCAGTCAGGACATATAACCCTGATGAAGAAGCTATATTTTTAAAGTTGGTGTCTGAAGGAGCTTATGTTGAAGATATCGCAGCAGCTCTTGGCAGACCAATTAATAGTATCAGAGGTAAAGCTCTATCCTTCCTAAGAACAGGTGAGATAGACAAAATTCCTTCGCAGAAAGAAAGTACAGCTGCTTCTAAAGTAGATGCACTTACTGCGCTTGGGGATATCTCTGGACACACAGTTGATCAAATTGCTGAGCAAATCAGTAAAACAGTCAGAGGTGTGAAAACTATGTTGACCAGAAGAGGTCTAGCTTGTGCCGACTATGACGGCGCAGCAAGAAAAGAAAAAGCATCCAGCTAAACTTCTTTTCACCCTAGAGGCGTGGTTAAGTTTACTTGATCACGCTTTCTTTTGCATAATAATTTGGGAGAATAATGAACATAAGTTCAGCACTTATTAACAAGATAATCGTCGAACAGGACATGGAAGTCTGGGGACAACTTGAATCTCATTATTTACCCGCAGAGTACCAACCAATTCATCGAGCCGTTGAAAAACACTTTAAGGAGTTTAGATCTCTACCTAGTTTTGATGATTTAAAACTAAGTTTAAGAGACCAATCTATCAAAGAAAAGATATATGCGATAGAAACTTTAGAAGTGGATTCAGAGCCTCAACATCTATTAGAATACCTAAAAAACGAATATACTCATGGGGAACTCCTCGATGAGATAGATAGCTATGTGGATAATTCAGTAGCAATGTCAAGTGCTGAAGAGCATATAACTGCGCTAGAAGATATTAGTGTAGAAATGAGGAATAAAGTTGAAATAATAGATATCGAAGAAATCAGTATGCAGAAGATAGACCCTCTAGAAACTGATGAACAGTTGAAAAACTATGTACCATTAGGATTGAATACAGAATATGATTCAAAAATGCATTTTTCAAAGACCGACTTAGTACTGATCGGTGGTAAGAGAGGTTCGGGTAAATCCCTAGTGTGTGCAAATATATCAGTAAATCAGTACGAAAGGGGTAAGAGTTCCTTATTTTTTACAATAGAAATGACTAAAGAAGTAACATTTAGAAGAATGGCTTCTATAGCCACAGGTATTCCACTAGAAAGATTAAGAAATCGTATGTTAACAGCAGAAGAATTTCGGAGACTAGCAGAGTGGAATGCAGGTAGATATGAAGGAAGTGCTAAAGTATTAAGTGAGTATTATACTCATGGAAATTATAAGGATTTCCAAGAAACTTTAATAAAATTACCCTTAAGATTGGATAAACAGATGGACATAATCTATGACCCAACTCTCACTTTAGCAAAAATAAAAGCTGAAGTAGAAGTCCGAATGAATTATTTGGATATTGGAGTAGTAATTGTAGATTATATAAATCAAGTACGAAGATCAACTGTACCTAGTAAAGGTGGTCAATATGACTGGACAGAACAAATAGAAGTTAGTAAAACTTTGAAACAATATGCACAAGAACATAAGTGTTTATATGTTAGTCCCTATCAAATAGATGCCACAGGAGAAGCAAGATTCAGTAAAGGAATACTAGATGCTGCTGACGCAGCTTTTGCTCTCGAAACACATGAGACAGGAGATCATTGTATTACATTCCAGTGTAAAAAGATGAGGAACGGTCCAATTGAAGACTTCACATCAGAAGTAGATTGGAAGACTTTAAAAGTTGGACCCGCCTCAGCTTTAACACCAAAAGAAAAAGAAGCCATAAAAGCGAACATGGCATCTGGAGAAGATGTACAGGAGTTATAATGGCAAGTGATAGAATAGGAAGAAAGTCAGCAATGTTATGCTCTTTACCTCCGCATAGATGGGAATGGAGAACTATAGATTGGTTGTTAAAACAACCAGTTAATAAAGGACATCTTCATACCTTACCTATTAATGAACCTCTTATGGAGAATTTATTAATAGAACCTATGCACAATCCTATTTTATGCCTAACAAACTATTGGGCTTTAGCAGGAGGTCAAAGAATGAGAGCATTGCAAGAAATTAGAAAGACTAAGCCAGACTTTAACTATGAAGTTAAAGTAATGGTCTTTGAAAAAGACTGGCACAACTTGTATTACCTATGGGGGGACGAAGCAGTTCGTCAAAAGATCATAGGTATTACATTTCAGTTATGGGAGCTTGTGTTTAAGAGTATGTGGTATGAAACAGACCATACGGATACGGGGGTCGAGATGACATACTACGAAGATTTAGGAGAAGAACTTAAATGGCCTCACGACAAGAAGAACCCGAAGAGTACGAAGAAGAAGAGTACGAAGAAGATTTCATGAACCAAATTGGTGTTGGAGTTAACAGAGTACTTTATGGGATAACATGGATTTTTGAAGGAGTTTTCATATTATTTGTAGTAGTAATACTAGCAGGAATAATATGGGGGTAGAATGAACGTAGACGAAGTATTACATAAACATAAATTAGTTTTCCGCAATCAAGGAGCGGACTACCTAGTAGCATGCCTGAATCCAGAGCATGATGATAGTAATCCTTCTATGCGTATTGATAAAATTACAGGTATATTTCATTGTTTCTCTTGTGGGTTTAAAGGCAATATCTTTAAGTATTACGATACACCTGTTAGCCACCTTGAGGTTAAGAGAAATAAGATAAAACAAAAAATAGAAGAAGTAAGGGCACAAAATATTGGGCTTGCACCACCAACAGACTTAATGCCATATATTGGTAATTTTAGGGGATTAAAACCTAAAACATATAAAGAGTTTGATGCATTTACGCATCATGCTTCACATTTTGTAGGTAGAGTTGTATTTCCAATAGTAGATATTACAGGCGCAACAAGAGCCTTTATCGGCAGACATATAGATAGAACAATAGTACCAAAGTACTTAATCTATCCACCAAAAGCCAAACTGCCCTTGTTTCCTCATACTGCTAGTCCTATTTTAGGACGAGTAATATTGGTGGAAGGAATTTTTGATGCGTTGAACCTTCATGATAAAGGGTTAACCAACGCTATGTGTTGCTTCGGCACACAGAATATCAACATGTATAAACTAAGCATGTTGAAATTTTTAGGGGTACGTCAAGTAGATATTCTATTTGACGGTGATACCCCAGGAAGGGAGGCATCTGAGAAGGTTGCTGACCTATGTGAAAAAGTAGAATTATTGGCAAATATAGTAAAGATGGAGCAAGGTTTAGATCCAGGTGATTTGCCAGAAGATAGAGTAAAAAGACTAAAGGAGTACTTATATGACTAAAGTGGCGTTAATAGATAAAGCCCCAAACAGAACAGATTATGTGGCACACTTCAAAAATGAGTTTGAATTTGACCAGTACCATCTGTGTAGTGAACAAAAGAAAAAGATTTTAAAAAGAGATGTCGATATTGAAATAGATTTAGATGAGTATGATTGGATTATTCTCGTAGGAAGCGAAGCATTGCAGAACTTTACAAGAGAAAAATCAATCACAGAGTATAGTGGGAAACTTCTGGACGATAAGTATCTCCCAATTATCAATCCTGCTATGCTCGCTTTTAAACCTGAAGCAAGAAGAACTTGGGACGAGTCTTTAGAAGCAGTTATGGGATATATCAAGGGAGAGATAAAACCTGCACAAATAGATGATAAAAACTTTTTTGGCTTAACAGAAGCTGAAGAGATAAAAAGTTGGCTAGTTAAAGCGTTAGAAGCTCCAATAGAATATATAGCATGTGATACAGAAACAACAGGATTGTTTCCAAGAGATGGACATATTTTAGGAATAAGTTTAGCATATTGTAGAGACCATGGAGTATATATTCTAAGTGATTCTGTTGATGAAGAAATAGAACAGATGATGCAAGAACTCTTTACCAAGAAAAAAGTAATCTTTCATAACGCTAAATTCGATTTAGCTATGTTAGAGTATCATTTTGGTTTTGAATTTCCAAGAATAGAAGACACTATGCTAATGCATTATATGTTGAATGAGAATCCTGGTACTCATGGGCTGAAACAGTTAGCACTGAAACATACTAAGTATGGAAATTATGAAAGAGAACTAACAGACTTTATTGCAGGATATTGTAAAAGAAACGGAATATTAAAGGCTCAATTTACCTGGGACATGGTTCCCTTTGATATAATACAAGTATATGCAGCAATGGATGCAGCAGTTACATTTGAGCTTTATGAGTTGATGGACGAAGCACTCCATAAGAACTTAAAGTTAGTAAAAGTATACAGGGATATATTGCTTCCAGGCATGTTATTCTTAAAAGATTGTCAAGATGCAGGAGTCCCCTTTGATAGAAAAAGATTAGAGATCGCACAAAACTTAATGGAAAAAGAAATTCAAGAAGCAATTGATAGACTATATGAGTTTCCAGAAGTTAAAACATTTGAAATAGCACAAGGAAAAGAATTTAATCCTAATAGTACAGTTCAATTACGAAGTCTTTTATTTGATAGTATTGGATTAACTCCAACAGGTAAAAAAACTGGAACAGGTCAGAACTCTACAGATGCAGAAGTTCTAAATAAACTTGCATCAGAACATGCAGTACCACAGTTAATTTTAAATATTCGTCAGAAGTCTAAAATTAAAAACACTTATCTAGATAAGATTATTCCACAACTTGACAGAGATAGTAGATTACGAACAAACTTTAATTTACATAGTACAACTTCTGGAAGATTATCTAGTAGTGGTAAACTTAATATGCAACAGATACCTAGAGATAATCCAATTGTTAAAGGGTGTATTAGAGCTAAAGAAGGTAATAAGATTGTTGCAATGGATTTAACCACAGCAGAAGTATATGTAGCGGCAGCTTTATCAGGAGATAAAAACTTATGTGATGTATTTAAATCAGGCGGTAATTTTCATAGTTCTATTGCTAAGTTAGTTTTTAGATTAGCTTGTGAAGTAGAAGAAGTTGGAGAGCTATACCCCTTTGAAAGACAGGCAGCAAAAGCTGTAACTTTTGGTATTATGTATGGAGCAGGCCCTCATAAAATTTCTCAACAAGTGACTAAAGACTCTGGATCAGAGTTTACAGTACATGAAGCTAAGGAAGTAATAAATCAATATTTTAATCAGTTTAATAGATTAAGAAACTGGCTAGATGAACAAAAAGAATATGTTGAAGCCAATGCATTTTTATACTCTACATTCGGTAGAAAAAGAAGATTAGAAAACGTAAAAAGTGATGATAAAGGTATATCAGCACATGAAGTAAGAAGTGGTATTAACTTTTTAGTTCAGTCTGTAGCTTCTGATATTAACCTGTTAGGTGCAATAGATATGAATAATTATATTAAAGAACACGGATTAAAAAGTAAGATATTTGCTCTTGTTCATGATTCAATTTTAGCTGAGTGTCCAGAACATGAGATAGACGCTTATAGTATCAAACTGAAAGAACTAATACAGAAAGATAGAGGTATATACATAAACGGAGCTCCTGTTGGTTGTGACTTTGAAGTAGGTGACGACTATTCATTCGGGAAATTTGAGAAGGCATATGAAAACTAATTTAATAATAAGTGAAAATTATATGGGAAAACCTACCTGTCAAGTAGGTAAAACAACAAGAATTGCCGATATCTTTACTAAACAAGCTTTGGATAAAAGTTGTGTACCGCTGTATCTAGCTTTTAACTACAAATTTATTTTGAAAGACGCTAAAATAAAATTTGAAAAATTAGATAGAGACATAAAAATTCTTGACCCTAATACAAATACTATAATTAACAATCAAAGAGTAGGAGTGAAAAGACTAGGAGAAATATTAGCTTCAACAGGAACACTAGTAGCAGACAGAGACGAAGACTATAGAAATACAGGATTAGTAGGTCTTTCTAATCATCATACCTTAGAAAAATATAATTATCCTTTAAGTATGTTGCATAATACTAGTACTAAAACTCCATTATATTTAGATGAGTATGATCCCTTTGAAGTAGGGTTTAAAGTTTTCAATATTAATGTATCTAAAAGAACAGGAATAAAAGGGGCCGCTGCAGTAAATAGAAGTTTAGCTCAATATATAAAACTAGGTCTTTTTTCAGAAATAAATTTAATATCAGCAACTAATTTAGGGGGTGTTATTTCTACTACAAACTATGACAACATTGAAGCAGTACAGCCTGGTAAAGGATATACTAATAATGTTCAGTATTTTAGATTAGAACAAGAAGATATAAATAAATTAAAGAACGGTATAGAAACACCAAGAGTAAAAGAATTTAGAACAATGCTTGACCACAATCTTATGGTTAATATTAATCAAAGAATAGAGACACATACGAATATACAAAATGCATTTAAAAGAGTAGAAGCAACTGTTCATGTAGTAAATATGAGAACTGAGTTTGATTTTCGAGTTCTTTATAATGGTAAGCATATAATTATAGGGGGTAGAATGTTTGGTAGAGGCGCTTCATTTTATGGACTTCAAGGATTAATTTTAGATAAGCCCGGTTCAGACCTGACTACTTTAATACAAGCTGCTGGAAGAATTTTCGGTTATAAAGATTATCCAATTTATATAGCCTGTACTAGACAACAAGAAGAAACTTTAAAAGCTGCTTTTGAATATGAAGCACAAATATCTGATGTTAGTATTTTGAAACTTCCTTATCAAGAAAGAAGGGAAATAGTTAGAAAGATTATAGTACCTATTAGAAATATGAAAATTTTAACAAAGAAAAATAATGGTTGGAAACATTGGAATACAAAATTAGGTACAGGAATCGTTTATCCCTTTAACGCTTATGCTTGACCTAAATATAAAGTTTCCAATATGGGTAATAAATTCTGATAATATTTGGGAGCAAGATGGGATAGTATTTATAGATAATACAGTACTAGATGATTTAAACCAAAAAGGAGACACCTTAGGGAAGCGTCGGTTACAAACACCCTTAAAAAACTTGTTTAATTTGAAATTTCAAATAGATGACTATATAGGGTTAATTAAGCATCGAGGAAAAAATTATGTAGATTCAGGTGGAAAACATATTTATTATGAGAAAACGAAATATACACCATTAAAATGTCATAAGATTATGAAAATAGAAGACCATTTATTATCTTCTACAATATGGTTAAAAGATATTACATTTTCATTTAAAGTTAAACGTCCACCAACAAGTAGAAAATCGTGGGCACAAGTATTATATCTAAACGGATTACCGTGGTTGATATATAGTTATTTAGAACAAAAAGTAGAAGATACGAGGAGAAAAGTATGAAAATAATAATAATTTTACTAATAGGAATGGTATCGCAGTTAGCGGCTACTCCCTATATAGAGTATAAAAATGAAGTAGAGTTTAAATATGATAATTATGTTAAAAACTTAAATCATTTCAGAACAGGCTACCAATTTAAGATGGACAAAGGATTTATGTTTATAGAAGCAGGAGTCATGTCAGAGCATGGTGAATCTGGAGAAATAGGATATAAGTTTAATAAAGATAATTGGACATTTAAAGGAAAATGGGAATTTAAAAACCAACTCGAACATAAAAGTAAACTACAAACAGAGATTCGATATACCTTTAAATGAAAGCAGTCTTAAGTAATAGAGTTTATTTATCTGTAGATGCAACTCATCAAGAGTATGTAGACAAGGAATTAACATATACTATTCCTAGTCATGATCCTAGAGATCCGCCTATTACTATTAAAAATATGGGTATAGTTCGACAAGGATTAGTAACTATTCCTAGTGGTAGAGAAGATTTAATACCTAAAGATTATGAGATAGTTGATAAACGAATTAAAGTACCTATTAAGTTTCCAGAATTTCAGTTTGAATTACGACCTAGTCAGGAAAAGGTTTTTAATGAGGTGAATGATAGTTGTATAATAAACGCTTGGGTAAGTTGGGGAAAGACATTTACTGCGTTAGCAATCGCTGCGAAGTTAGGTCAGAAAACATTAGTAGTAGTCCATACTCTAGCTTTATTAAAGCAGTGGGAAACTGAAGTAAAGAAAGTCTTTGGTATACAAGCTGGGATTATTGGAAGTGGAAAGTTTAATATTGATAGTCCTATTGTAATCGGAAGTGTGCAGTCTCTATACCGTAGAGTCTCTGCAATTTCTGATAAGTTTGGAACTGTGATACTTGATGAGATGCATCACGTTAGTAGTCCAACTTTTGGTAGAGTATTAGATAAAAATAAAGCAAGATATAAGTTAGGATTATCAGGTACAATAGAAAGAAAAGACGGTAAACATGTGGTATTTAGAGATTACTTTGGACAAACAGTTCTAAAACCACCAAAAGAAAATTATATGACACCTAAGATAGATGTTATATATTCGGAGGTAAGATTTTTAGATGGACAGAACATACCGTGGGCTAATAAAGTAACTCACTTATCGTTTCAAGAAGAGTATGTTCATTCTGTCGCAATGATAGCTAGCAGTTATGCAGCTAGAGGGCATAAGGTTTTAGTAGTTTCAGATAGAGTTAACTTTCTAAAAACCTGTGCTAAACTAAGTGGAGATGAGGCAATTTGTATAACAGGAGATATACCTCATCAAGAACGACCTGATATGATGAAGCAACTGTGGAAAGAAAAAGATATTCTATATGGAACTCAATCTATTTTTTCCGAAGGCATATCATTAGATTGCCTAAGTTGCTTAGTATTAGGTACTCCTATCAATAATGAGCCCCTACTCACTCAATTGATTGGAAGAATAATAAGAGTAGAAAAGAATAAAAAGCAGCCCGTTGTAGTGGATATAAATTTACAAGGAAAAACAGCAAGAAGACAAGCTAACAATAGGAAGGGATATTACATGAAACAAGGATATGAAGTAAACCACCTATGAAAAAATACTTCTTGACAACAGGTTGAAATTTTAGTATAATATAATGATACGATATAATTGGAAGAAGATTCTAAAAGATAGTAACAATAAGGTCTCTGATATATTGCTGATAGCATGGTATGTTACCTACGGGTATCCACCTACCAGTAAAAGAGATAGACTATTTAAGTTCTACGGAAAGAATTATTTGGGGGACAGTTTCTTACTTTACCCCGAAGGAATCTATAAGTATCGAAAGACTGCATCAGATTCGGAGTGGGCAGCATACATCGGGATAGCTTCTTATAGAAGTTATAACGAGTATTTAATAAATAATAAATTAACAATTGAGGTAGAACGAGTACCGAAACGACTTCAGCCTATAATATTAAAAAACAGACTACTTACAGTAGAAGATGGAATTGTTCATTTTCTATACGAGAAGTCACATTTGGAGAAATGAAATGGCATTAAATTTTGCACAACTAGAAGGAAAGGCTAAGAAGTCTTCCCTCAATCAATTCCAATATGTAGATGGAGACAATGTTCTCCGCATGGTAGGAGACATACTTCCTAGATACGTATACTGGATAAAAGGCGAGAACGCGAAAAATATTCCTATGGAATGTTTATCCTTCAATCGTTCAACAGAAACCTTTGATAATAAAGAGAAGGATTGGGTTAGACAATATAACCCAGAAATGAAGTGTGGTTGGTCTTACGCCACACAATGTATAGACCCTAAAGATGGACAGGTAAAAGTTCTAAATCTAAAGAAAAAGTTGCTGGAACAAATTCAGTTAACAGCTGAAGATCTAGGAAACCCTTTTGATGAAGAAACGGGTTGGGATATACATTTTAAAAGAGTTAAGACTGGTCCAATGGCATTTAACGTAGAGTATCAATTACAAGTACTTAGATGTAAAACTAGAGCATTAACAGACGAAGAAAAAGTGTCTATAGAAGAACTTAAATCAATGGATGAAGTACTTCCTAGACCTAGTCCTGATGCTCAAAAAGAACTTTTGGACAGAGTTAGGGCAGGGTCAAATGAGGCTCCTGCTGATGTAGCATCGGAATTTAAGGATAATGGCGAGAAGAAGTGGTAGTACTTTTTACAGCAGACTGGCATTTAAAGCTGGGACAGAAGAATGTCCCTTTGGATTGGGCAAAGAACCGATATAAGGAGTTCTTTCGCCAAATACGAATAGAAGAAAAAGGTGTTGATCTGCATATTATTGGGGGAGATCTATTTGATAGACTGCCCTCAATGCCTGAATTAGAATTATATTTTGATTTTATAAGTGGAGTACAAATTCCAACAATTATATTTGATGGAAACCACGAAGCGACTAGAAAGAATAAAACATTCTTTACACAGTTAAAACATGCTAGTGAAAAACTAAACCCACTTGTGGAAATAGTGGACTATATTGATAAGAGAGAAGAATTTAGTATACTTCCTTATTGCAACTTACATACTAAATGGAACCCAATAATAGATTTAGATATAAGAAAGCCACTATTCACACATGTTAGAGGTTCTATTCCACCCCATGTAACACCAGAGGTAGACTTGGCAAGGTTATCTCAATTCCCTGTAGTATTTGCAGGAGACTTACATAGTCACTCTAATACACAGCTAAATATAGTATACCCAGGCAGCCCTATGACTACACAATTTCATAGGACTGAAGTTAAAACTGGGTATCTATTAATAGATATGATGGATGGGGCTTGGGAATGGAAGGAATTTAAATTGCCACAATTAATTAGAAAGACGGTCACGGACCCAAACGCCATGATCCCAACTACATATAATCATACGATCTATGAGCTAGAAGGAGACGTGGCCGATCTTTCATTAGTTAAAAATACAGAATTACTTGATAAGAAAGTAATTAAACGAAAAACAGAAGCTACTCTAATATTGGGCAAGGAAATGTCAATGGAAGAGGAGCTAGCGGAATATCTTAGTTATATTCTCGAGTTAAAGGACGAAACAGTAAAACAAATAATAGGAATTTTTCATGATCATTCTAAAGAAGCTAGAGTGGGATAACTGCTTTAGTTATGGCAAACAAAATAGCCTTAACCTTAATAATAGCACTCTTACTCAACTGGTGGGTACCAATGGTACAGGTAAGTCTTCCTTACCACTTATTATCGAAGAAGTACTTTACAATAAAAACAGTAAAGGAATAAAGAAAGCAGACATACAGAACCGCTTTAAGAATGCTGGATATAGTATTAAACTGACCTTTTCTGTTGATGATAACGAGTACAAAATTGACGCTAATAGAAGTAGAGGAAATATAAAGGTAAAATTATATAAAAATAATGAGGATATTAGTAGTCATACTGCTACGAATACTTATAAAACAGTTCAAGAGATTCTGGGACTGGATTTCAAAACCTTTACTCAACTAGTATATCAAAATACGAATGCTTCTTTACAGTTCTTAACAGCGACAGATGCCAATAGAAAAAAGTTTTTAATTGAGTTATTAAACTTAGAGGACTATGTAGAATACTATGATGTATTTCGGGAACTTTCCCGACAAATGGGTCAAGATGTTTCAAAGTATGATGGAAAAGAAAAAACGATTGTAAAATGGTTAAATGACAATAAATTGAAAGATACTACCATAGTGCCAATGAAAAAGTTACCCGAATATTCGGAAATTGATGAGAAGGCATTAAGAGATTTATCAATAGACTTTGAAAATATAGTTGAGAAAAATCAAAAAATTAATGATAATAATATATATAAGCAACTATTTTATCAGCTGGATCTAGGCTTAATACAAAGTAAGGTAAAGAAGCCCGAATCCTATCATGATTTAATTTCACAACAAGGTAGAGTACAAGGATATGCTTCAGAGTGGAAAACTAAAGAAGAGAAATATGGTAAATTAGAAGGAAGCTGTCCTACTTGTAACCAACCTGTAGCTACAGATTTCATAGAAAGATTAATAGATGAGGCAAAAGACCAAGTAGAAGGGCACGAACTAAGAGCAATAGAGTTACAAAATAAAATACAAATTAGAAAAGATGAGGAAGTTAACTATGAAAAGTTTGCAGAGACAAAGCGAGAGTTTGAGGACTTGCATTCACGAATCAACGATGATCTTCCTACTGATACTCTCGATGGTGGTGATCTATCTTTTAGAATCGAAAAACTTAAAAAGAAAATCACTGACGCCAAATCGCAGATACAAAAAATAGCAGAAGAAAATGAAGAGACAACAAAAAGAAATACGAGGATCCAAGTTATCCTCGAACAGACAGGAGAGTTTGAAAACGAACTTGAAGCAGTTACGAGCAAACTATCTGAAATCGAAGAAAAATCAGGACACATAGAAATTCTCAAAAAAGCATTCAGTACAAATGGTCTGATTGCCTACAAGATAGAGAACATGGTAAAAGATCTTGAGGATTTAGCTAATGACTATTTAGCGGAGTTGAGCGACGGACGGTTTAGCATCAATTTCGTAGTGACTAATGACAAGTTAAATGTAGAAGTCACAGACAATGGAAAAATAATATCTATAACCGCATTAAGTAGTGGAGAATTAACGAGAGTTAATACAGCGACTTTAGTAGCAATACGAAAATTGATGAGTAGTATTTCGAAGAGCCGTATTAACGTTTTATTCCTTGATGAAGTCATTAATGTTTTAGACGAACAAGGGCGAGAAAAACTTGTTGAAGTTTTACTTCAAGAAGAGGACTTAAATACTTATATCGTATCTCATGGGTGGACTCACCCTTTATTAGAGAAGATAGAGGTTATTAAAGAGGGTAATATAAGTAGGTTAGAATGAATAATAAAAAATGGAATAACGGAACCATAGCAAGAAGAAGGTGTTATTACATGAAAAAGGAAAAGACAATTAAAGATATAATAGAAAAAAGTAATAAGGCATATAATGGCAAGTTTTGGAATAGACATATTGAAGACTTTCAAACTTGGAAAGAAAACCAAAAATGGGAAGAAAGTTTTACGTTATTTTGTAGCCGAATGTGGTTAGATAACGAAGATGAAAACCTCACGCTCCCAGCTGCAGGTAATAGATTATCCAAACAAGATTATATAAATAAACATGAAAAGTGGTTAGTTAAGAAATTTTTGGAGAATGACGGGTATGTATGATTATATAAAATTAAATAGTGTACCACAGCCTATACGAGATTTAGTACTCGTAAAACGTGGTGAAGTAGAAGATAGTACGACTAAGAGCGGGATTATTATACCCAATGTATCGCGGAAACTTGATAATAGTGGCGAAGTGGTAGCGCTAGGAGACTACGCAAGAATTACTAAAAAAGGATATAGAATTCCATTTGAAATTGAAGTTGGAGACTATGTTTATTTTGAATGGCAGAATGCTACACGAAAATTTAAAATAAATGATGAATTCTATTTAATGTTAACAGAACAAGAAATAATACTCAGAGAGGCAAGAGATGGTTGATCCCAGAGCAAAGGGAGCCGAAGGCGAAAGACAAGTAAGAGACTTACTTAAAAAACACACACAGTTAGGATTTCAAAGAGTGCCAATGTCAGGCGCATTGGAGTTTTTAAAAGGAGATATATTCCTACCTAATATGCACAATAACTATTGTATTGAAGTTAAATTCTATAAAGATAGTCATTTTAACGATAAGATATTAACGGCATTAAAGTCAAATATGTTTATTAAATGGTGGGAACAAACAATAGAACAAGCAAAAAAGGCAGGAGCAAAGCCTGCGTTGTTCTTTAAATATAATCGTTCTAAGATATTTGTGGCACAGAGAGATGAGCCAGAGAACGGTTTGAATTATATGTATGTTAGTCATCTTGGTTGCTATGTAAGCCTTGCCCATGAGTGGTTACTTCTTGAAAAACCGAGTTTTACAAATGGCTAAGAATTTCATGGAACTAGGAGCAGAAGCTCCCAGAAATAGAACAATAATAATTGATGCTTTAAATTTAGGATTTAGATGGAAGCATCAAAATAGAACGGATTTTGCTGACGACTACATGAAAACTGTAGAGTCATTAGCAAACTCTTATAACTGTGGTAGTATAGTTATTGCTGCAGATTGGGGAAGCAGTACTTATAGAAAGGGATTATACCCAGAGTACAAAGCTGACCGTAAAGAAAGATATAAAGATCAAACAGACGCAGAAAAACTTGCTTTTGAAAAATTTATACAAGAAATGAATCGCACAGTTAGTCTTATGGATAAGAAATGGTGTGTATTAAAATTTAAAGGTGTAGAAGCTGATGATATAGCAGCCTATGTAGTACAAAATCGAGAGCAGTATAAAATTGACCATATTTGGTTAATGAGTACAGATAGAGATTGGGACTTACTAATAAGTCCTAATGTATCAAGATTTTCATATATAAATAGAAAGGAAACAACTTTTGAAAATTGGAAAGATACACATAACTATAAGATAGAAGACTATATCACAATTAAATGTTTGATGGGAGATGCTGGCGATAACGTTACAGGAATCCCTCAAATTGGACCAAAAAGAGCAGAAGGATTAGTTAAGGAGTTTGGAAGCGCATTTGATATATATGATGCAGCCCCATTCAGTAGTAGATATAAATACATACAGTCCTTAAATGAAAATATAGAAAGATTACTAAGAAATTATGAACTCATGGACTTACTAGCATATTGCGAAGAAGCCATTGGAGGAGATAATACAGTACAGATTGACAATTCATTGTTAACATACATATAAGGAAAAAATGGCAATACAAATAAATTTTGATAGGGATAGTTTACTCCCAGAGTTCAGCAAAAAAACTCTACAGGATAGATATATGGTGGAAAATGAAATATCTCCACAAGAAGCGTTCGCTAGAGCAGCTCGGACATTTTCAGATGATGATGCTATGGCTCAAAGAATATATGATTATGCTAGTCAGCTTTGGTTTATGTTTGCGACACCTATATTATCAAATGGTGGAACAAAAAGAGGACTACCTATTAGTTGTTTTTTAACTTTTATACCTGATAGTCGTGGTGGTATTACAGATCACTACACAGAAAATGCATGGTTATCTTCTGTCGGGGGTGGGATTGGAGGCTATTGGGGCGCATTAAGAAGTGTTGGTTCTAAGACTTCTCATGGAAGTGAGAGTACTGGAGTGATACCTTTTATGAAGGTTGTTGATGCTGAAATGTTAGCGTTTAGTCAAGGAATTACAAGGAGAGGAAGTTATGCAGCATATTTGGATATTAGTCACCCAGAAATTGAAGAATTTCTGGACGTACGTAAGCCTACAGGGGGCGATATTAACAGAAAGTCTATTAATCTTCATCACGCTATTATTATTCCTGATGCTTTCATGGAGCTTATAGATAAAGCTACAAAAGAGGAAGGATTTGATGATAGTTGGGATTTAATAGACCCGCATAGTGGAGAAGTGAAAAAAACTATCTCTGCTAAAACATTATGGGTTAAATTAATTCAAAATAGAGTTGAGACAGGAGAACCCTATATTATGTTTGGTGATACTGTAAATAAAGATTTACCAGAATTTCAAAAACAGTTGGGATTAAAGGTACATCAAAGTAATCTTTGTTCTGAAATAACTTTACCTACTAATGATGACAGAACAGCAGTATGCTGTTTATCAAGTGTAAATCTGGAAAAATATGATGAGTGGAAAGATGATAATGATTTTATTCCAGATTTAATAAGATTTTTAGATAACGTATTAGAGTACTTTATACATGAAGCCCCTGATTCATTATCTAAAGCCAAATACAGCGCTTCGCAAGAACGCAGTATTGGATTAGGAGCTATGGGATTTCATGCGTATTTACAAAAAAATAATTTACCATTTGAGTCACCTATGGCAAAAGGTTTTAATCTCAGGGCATTTGATGATATTAAAACAAAAGCATTTAAAGCTACTCAAGAATTGGCGAAAGAACGAGGGGAGTGCCCTGATGGCAAAGGTTTTGGAGTTCGCAATGCTCATCTGTTGGCTATTGCTCCTAACGCTAGTAGCGGTATCATTTGCGGTAATACAAGTCCTAGCATTGAGCCTTATAGGGCTAATGCGTTTACCCAAAAAACTAAAACAGGCAGTTCTTTACTTAAGAACAAATTTTTGGAAGAAAAGCTAGAAAAGATAGGACATAATACAGATGATGTTTGGAAGTCTATTATAACAAATAGTGGAAGTATTCAACACTTAGATTTTTTAGATGCATGGGACAAACAAGTCTTTAAAACTGCGGTAGAAATAGATCAGAGATGGATTGTAGATCATGCAGGAGACAGACAAGATTTTATATGTCAGTCTCAAAGCTGTAACTTATTCTTCCCTTCAAATGTTTCTAAGCAAGAATTACATAATGTTCATATGAGAGCATGGAAAAATGGAGTAAAAACACTTTATTATTTAAGAAGCGAAGCAATAAAAAGAGCGGAAGTAGTTTCAGATAAAGTATTAAGAGAGTATCTCTTCGATTATGAAGATGAATGTCTAGCGTGTGAGGGATAATATGAGTTTATTAGATGAAAGAGAATTTTACAAGCCTTTTAATTATGCTTGGGCTTACGAAGCATATAAAACACAAAATCAAATGCATTGGATTCCTGATGAAGTGAATTTAGCTGATGATTTAAAAGATTTTCGTGAAAATTTAAGTGAGGATAATAGACTACTATTAACCAATATTTTTAGATATTTCACACAAGCTGATGTAGATGTAGCAAGTGGATATGCTAATCATTATCTACCTACATTTAAGCAACCTGAAGTGAGAATGATGTTATCATCATTTGCAAATATGGAAGCTGTACATCAGGACGCATATTCATTGTTACTTGAAACTTTAGGGTATCATGATGAAGAATATCAATTGTTTCAAGAAATTGAGTCAATGCAAAAAAAGCATGAGTACTTAAGTGACTTTAATGTAAGTACTCCTTATGATATAGCAAAAACTATGGCAGTTTATAGTGCTTTTACTGAAGGAGTTCAATTATTCAGTAGTTTTGCTATACTATTAAACTATCCTCGTCATAACTTTATGAAGGGAATGGGACAAATAGTAACGTGGAGTGTTAGAGACGAGACACTTCATGTTGAAAGTATGAGTCGTCTATTTAAAGAATTTATAAGAGAGAATCCAGAGTTATGGACTGATGAATTAAAGTATGAAATCTATTGTGCTGCTGAAAAGACAGTAGAATTAGAAGATGCTTTTATTGATACTTGTTTTGAAAATGCAGACATACCTGATTTAACTGCTAGCGATGTTAAAGAATACATTCGATATATCGCAGATAGGAGATTATTAGGTATTGGTATGAAAACGATATTTCATGCAAGAACTAATCCACTACCTTGGCTTGATTATATATTAAATGGTGTTGAGCATACCAACTTTTTTGAAAACCGTGCTACTGAGTATGCTAAGGCAAGCACGACAGGTAATTGGCAGGACATATTTAAATGACACAAGTAACCCAACAACAACCTGTTCTAAATTTTAATGATAAACAGTATATAATAAATGAGCTTTCGCCAGAGTGCCAATCTTGTTTAGTTTATATGCAAGAAATTGATGCAAAGATAAACGAATTAAATAAAGAGCTAACTAAAGAACAGATAGCTAAACAAGGATTCGAACAACTTTTAGGTCAATACATTCAAAAGATGGAAGAGGAAAAAGAACAGCCTGATGAACAGGCTGACACAAACGAAGAGCCCGCTAATTAGCGGGCTTTTTATTGTTGCTTCTGCAGTTTCTAGTCTTGTTATAAGTTGTTGTATTACTGATATATACATTGCGTCCATTTGACCAAACTTGCTTGTTTTAACTATTCTATCTGCAGCTACTAAAGATACATCTGGGTTATTTTCAACACCATTGTTCTCTAATGTTATGCTTCCTATAAATCTTTCGTCTATTATTTCTTGTTCTTGAGCTATAAAACCTATTTGTTGGCTTCTATCTCCATGTTGTGCTGGATTAATCCAATCAAATTTCTTTGGAGAGTAGCTTTTAAACTTGCTAATATCATAAGTGTAAGACTCAATATTCGTTTTTAATCTACTATCTGAATTTGAACCAATACTTGTATCTGTTGCTGTTAAATCCCCCCCAGCGGCTATTCTAAAATGTTCTGTACCATTATTAAGAAATATCATGGCGTCATTCTCTCGGTTTATTAAATAACAAACACCGCCATATGTTAGTATATGAAGACCATCACCATTTCCAGAGCCAGTACTATTATCTGTAAGATGTAGCGAACTACCTGTTCCACCTGCATGTATTTGTAGTTGTCTATTATAGGCTGTTGAAGGGCTCGTAATTCCTATACCAACATTTCCACCAGCATCAATACGCATACGTTCTGTTAATGCTGATCCACTAGATGTTGAAAATTGTAAATAACCTTCTCTATTAGCAGAAGTGTTGCTACTTTTTAAACCTGCTATTGCACCAAATACATCTGATCTTGTATAACTATCATCAGTAACACCACCAAGTTCTACTACACCACCTTTATCAGCTGATTGACCACTCCTATTAATAAGTCTAAGTTTTGCTAAATTTCCAATTGTACCACTATGTACAATAGTTGGCTTTATTAATGTTGATGGACATATATAAACGATGCCAGTTGAATCAATACTCATTCTTTCTATCATTAGTCTCAATCGCATAATATCTTTCACTATTTTGAATACCAAGGTTAATACCTCCTGCACCAGAAGTATAAAGGTGCAATTTAGCAGTTGGACCCGTAGTTCCTATACCAACATTTCCACCGTTAAGATAACTATTACCATTAGAGTTAAGTGCTACTACAGCTGTGCCTGCATTTTCAATTTGAAAATACCCAGTATCCATTCCTGCACCACTACTGCCAGCACCACCCATAAATATTAGTCTGTGGTCATTACTGTGAACAGCCACACCATTAGTAACACCTTCTGTATAAAATGTGAAATCTCTTGCTTGAGTTTGTACTGCTCCTATACCACCTGCTGACCAAGATGTTTTACCTGTAGAACTAATAATACTTCTCTTAGTATCATTGGTTAAAATGGACATATCGTGGTTTGATCTTGTACCAATACCTGATCCTGCATGCAAACTACCTCCATGACCCCCCCAAATTCCTATAGTTTTAGTCCCATCTGATATAGCTAAACCTGCATCTGTAGCGTTAATAACAACAGGAAAATTATAAGTATTTGTTGTTCCACCAACTGTTATAGCTCCTGCACCTGTGTCTGCTATGTCTAAATCACCTGTTATAGCTAAAGAAGTTAAAGTTCCCACACTTGTAATTGCTGTTTGAGCAGCTTGGGTTACAGTTAATGCAGTCCCCGATGCATTGCCTGTTAAAGCAGCTGTAACTGTTCAGTTGCTAATATAACATTATCTGGTAACATAGTAGCTGTTAAAACGTTATCTGGTATCTTAGCTGCAGTAACAGCATTGTCTGCTATGTGTCCTGTTGCGATTGTTCCATCTGGTATTTTCGCCGCAGTAATAGCATTATCCGCAATCTTTGGTGTAGTTACCGCTGACCCGCTTATTACTTCTGTTGTTACTTTTGTTATTGCCATATTATAATCCGCCTGCTGTTATTCTTGCTTCTAGTTCCTGTATTGTTTTGACCAGTAGTGGAACTAATTTACTTTGGTCTATACCTTGATAGTCTGGTGCTGATGCTACCTTAATATCTCCAACACTTTTACCTTCTGGTAAATTTTCTCCTTCTATATATAAAATAGGATCCGTCATACCATCTTTAGTTCCATAAACAGCTTCTGGTACTATGCTAGAAACTTCATGTGCTAAGAAACCTTCTAATAAAGTATTGGTATCATCTACTATCCAGTTAAATCTAGCTGGTTTTAGTTGTTTAAGTCTTGTTGTTGCGTCCCAAGTATAGTCTACATTTTCTTTTAGTCTGTAGTCTGATGAAGTGTTATAAGTTGTTGAACTCACATTAGTAACGATTGAACCAACTTCACCACCACCATTAGTTCTTTCAAACATCACAGCTTTCATGCTTGCTCCAACTTCTCCAATAAAGTTTCCGTGACCAGTATAAGTAGAACTATTGTTATACTTAACCTTTCCGTCGTGCATCAAGACCCAAGATATATCTCCACCGATTGTTGCTTCCATGTTGTTATTACCTTCACTTACTCTAAAGGTACTACGACCACTTTCGGATGCAGTTGCACCACCTATATATATTGCTTCAGCTCCACCTGTATAATAACTACGACCATTAGCGTTATGGGATATAGAACGTGGAGTACCTTGTCCACCTCCAGATGTTGTCTCAAAAGTTACGTTGCCATAAGTATTACTTAAAACCATTATTTGTCCCATTGATGCAGTTCCAAAACCTAAGTCTGCAGTACCGCTTCTAATGTAGCCCCCAGATATAAACATATTGGTGCCAACACCCAGTTTGTCCTCTGCACAATTAAAAGTAAGCCCGTCTGTAACAATGTTACCGTTTGCTAGATTTCTTATAAGTACATGACTCTCGTTATTGACGTTAGCAGCTGATGTGTTTGCTATTGTTGTTACTCCTGTAACTCCTAATGTACCTGTTACATCTACTCCTGCATCATCAATTCTAAATTTTTCAGCTCCATCATCTACAGAAAAAGTCATGTACCCTGCATTAGCACCAACATGAGATGTCTGAGTAAAGAAATGCACATTAGCTAATGTTTGAGCAGCACTATGATAAACAGTTTGTATTCCTAAACGATTTGTATCTGCTGCACCAATATAAAATTCTGGATTACCACTATTAGATGCTTGATACCATTTTGTAACTCCCATAGAAGTTGCTGTATAAGATGTAGCACTTACACCACTATTAAATGTAGCTGCTCCTCCTGCTGATGCATCAAGAGTAAGAGCGGTTATTACACCCCCTCCATCGCTATCGTTGACCCTAAAGATCATATCTTTATCTGCTACTTCTGTTCCGATATAAACATCAGAAGAAACTTGAGCTATTGAAAATACTCTTGTTCCGTCATCATCAAAATACCAATTCTGACCACCTGCATCTAAGATAATGTCTCCTGCAACATCTAGTGTTAAATCTCCAGAAGATAAATCTATTTGTGTTCCGTCTATTGTAATGTTATCTACAACCACTCCTGCATTGGCTGTAAGGACTCCTGTAACTCCTAATGTTGTTGAAACAGTAGCTGCACCTGTAACTGCTAGAGTGGAACCATCAAAAGTTAAATTGGCTTCACCATTTAATCCTGAACCTGTTCCTGTTATAACACGGTTATTAGCGTCATTTGCTAAAGAGTTGCCTAAGTCACTTACTAGTGCTTTTTTGAGGTTATTTGAATCTGATGTATCTCCTATCATTACATAGTCACTACTATTTGCAGTAACCGATATAAGTGAAGATATGACTGTAACATCTAAGTGTTCTTCTGATATTGCGTCATCTGCTATTTTTGTTGCAGTTATTAAGTCTGCTGCCAAATGGTCTGCTGCTATAATCCCGTTTTGAATTTTCGTTGCGGTTACAGCGTTGTCAGCCAGTTGCGTTGCAGTTATTGCGTTATTTACAATATGTACAGCCGTAACAGCGTTATCCGCAATTAGGGTTCCCTGTATTGCGTTTATTGCTACTAAGCTATTTGTTATTTTTGTTAATGCCATATTATCCTTCTAATGTTGTTATTCTTGCTTCTAGTTCTTGTATTGTTTTTATTGCATGAGCAAGAATAGTTAAAGTGTCTAAACTTTTTGATTCCACAATATCTGTTCCATCTACATAATCTGTTCCTGATACTGCATGTTCTAAACCTGATATAATTTCTACTTCTTGTGCTATAAACCCTGCTTTATTTCTTCTTGCTGATACTACAACATCTTCGTCTTTATTGTTTTTATGAGTAATCTCTTTCCAGTCAAAAGTAACAGGTCTTAATTGTTTAATAATAGCTGTAGAAGCCGTTATACTTTGTATGTTTTCTTTTAAATTTCTATCAGAAGTATCATTGAAATCTCCCGACATAACTCCACTTGAATTTATAGTAAAATAGGCAGTCTGATTTCTTCCTAATGCCAAGTCAGAGTTACTCTCTGTGTAAACATGACCCTTTGTTGTATCTGCTACTAAATTGAGTTTAATAGCACTATTATGTCCTAGAAGTTGTACTACACATGCACCATTCGTGTCTGCTGGACCAATATCTATATATTTATTAGAACCATAGTATTGGGGTCTTCGTCCCATTCCAATATTGCCATTATCAGGTACTTGAAAATAGGCGGCAGTTGAAGTACTAGAAGCACCATGACCAAATAGTCCTGCTACTGCTCCACCTTTAGTTTTTATTGTTGTTATACCTTGAACATCAAGAGCGCTTCCTGTTCCAGCATGTGCTACTTTTAATGCAGCAAATGGAGCAACGCTGTCAGTTACATCAATAAAACAAAGAGCTGCCTCACCTGATATTACATCATTACGATGCTCTTCTATATAAAAAGCCATTTCTCCAGCGACCATTCCATCTATATGTAATCTAGCAGCAGGACTTGCAGTTCCTATACCTACCTGTTCTGTACTATCTACCGTCATCCATGTTGCATTTGAATTATTTGTTAGACCAGACACAGCTCCACCTGCTGCAGCTTCCCAAGCGACCCCAATTCCTGTTGAAGTAAGTACCTGTCCGTCTGAGCCTTGTCCACCATTGACCTTAAAGTTAACACCATCAATAATTGCAGCATCAACTAATCCAGTAAATGTAGCTGTACCTGTAACTCCTAATGTTGTTGAAACAGTAGCTGCACCTGTAACCGCTAAAGTATTTGTGTCCCAAGTCAATCCGCTTTCTGCGTTAAGTTCAGTAGTTGTCGCTCCAACTGTTACTAGTTCATTTTCTGTTGCACTATTTAATGCAGTTATAGGTTGACTAATTGAACCCCAAGAAATATCTGTTCCATTACTTTTTAATACTTGACCATTAGAACCTAGAGTTAGTAATTGTGGATTTCCACTCAAATCTCCGTAAATTATCTTACCTCTAGCTATTCCTGCTAATTGACCTGTACCTATAGCATTATCTTGTATTTGTGTTGCTGTAATTGAACTTCCTGCTATATGAACTGCTGTTACGGCATTATCAGCTATTAAAGTTCCTGAGACAGCGTTAGTTGCAATGTGAACTGCCGTTATAGCATTGTCAGCTATTAAAGTTCCAGAGACAGCATTAGTTGCAATGTGAACTGCCGTTATAGCGTTGTCTGCAATAATCGTTCCCGATATTGCATTAGTTGATATAAATTCTGATGGTATTTGTGTTATTGCCATATTATCCTTCCAATGTTGTTACTGTTATCCTATTTTATAAACCACTGTTCTACTTAATTTGCGGTTATGTAATCTGTGCCTGTGGTAACTGCTGCAACGTGAGTAGTTTTTAAGTTACTTGCTGCTCCTGCTACGTCAGGTGTATCATTACCATCTACAGGTTCATAAAGCAAGATAAATTCTAGGTGGTCAACGTTACGTTGCACTGTTTCATTTATCTCGGCTTGTGTTAGTCCTGCAGGTACTCGGTCAGATGAACTGCCATTAGTATTTATGTCGTTTATCAGAGTTACCGAATCGGTTCCTGCTGATAAGCATTCTGTTACTGTTTGTGCCATTTCTATTTCTCCTTATTATTAAGTTTAGTTTCTAATTCTTCCACTTTTGCGGAAAGTTCTTGTATTGCTTTAACTAACATTGGCGTAAATTTATTGTAATGTATGTTGTTAAGTTAGTTTTGTCGTTTATCTTGTGACCGAACTCTGCTTCTAGTTCTTCAACGTCTTGTGCTAAAAACCCTACGTCTAACCAAGCTTCTTTATGGGTTCCGTCAGGAGTATTTCCTTCTTCGTACTTAGCACGTTTATCCCATTTATAAGTTACTGGTTCTAGTTTATTAATAAAACCTAATCCCATGTCTAGTGGAGTTACGTCTGTTTTATCACGTTTATCTGAAGCTATTGTCCAATCAATCTGTATGTGTGCATTTGCTGATGAAGCATTGCCTATAACTATTTGGTTGTCTGTTGTTTGTATTAAGCCACCGGGATTACCAGAATTTCCTGCACCTAAACCTATACAAATATTATTACCACCTGTAGTAAGTCCTTCAGCAGTACTTGAGCCTATACATGTATTTTCTGCTCCTGTGGTGATAGCTGGTCCAGAACTTTTACCTACTGCTGTGTTTGATACACCTGTGGTAGTGAATCTTCCCGCATCTGTACCGAGTGCTGTATTAGAAGCACCTGTGGTATTTACTGCTAAAGCATTATTACCAACGGCAGTGTTGTCTGATGCGGTGGTATTAACATTTAAGGCTCCCTGCCCCACTGCTGTATTTTGAGCCCCTGTGCTGTTTGTATATAAAGCATTGGCACCAAATGCTGTATTGTACGAAGCTGTCGTGTTTAATCTTAAAGAACTATATCCAACAGCTGTGTTTGCTGTTCCTGTGCTGTTTGTATATAAAGAAAGACTCCCAACTGCTGTGTTACTGGCTGCTGTGGTGTTTCCTCCTAAAGCTAAATAACCAACTGATGTGTTAGAAGCACCTGTGGTATTTGCTGTTAAAGCATTTTCACCCACAGCCACATTATAATCTGCTGTTGTATTAGCATCTAAAGTTCCATATCCAACTGCTACATTTCTCGAACCTGTTGTGTTTGCATACATGGAATCACGACCTAGAGCCGTATTATTTACACCAGTTGTGTTTGTTGTTAATGCCCTATATCCAAAGGCATCGTTATCACTTCCTGTCGTGTTTGCTCCTAAAGCACTCACACCAACAGCAGTATTGTTTGCTCCTGTGGTATTAGCGTCTAAAGTCTCTTTACCAACTGCTGTATTGTTAGATGCAGTCGTATTTGCTCCTAAAGCAGCATAACCAATTCCTGTATTAGCTGAACCTGTGGTATTAGCGTCTAAAGCAGCATAACCAAGGGCTGCAAGATTTCCTCCTGTAGTATTGGCTAGTAAAACATT
>LWDU01035219.1_pt1 | contig 47449 bp, 46 predicted proteins | sample 727161 | NCBI WGS metagenome assembly LWDU01 (sample SAMN04566230, study PRJNA314399) | hydrothermal vent metagenome | isolation source: deep sea hydrothermal plume seawater | place: Mexico: Gulf of California, Guaymas Basin | collected 2004-07-11
ATGCTTACAGATCTCTTTTACCGGTACTTGCTGCTTGACTGCGGCGTTAAATACCCTGGCGCCATCCAGGTGCATTTTGAGGTCTGATTTTTGTGCCAGCGCCGCTACACTGAACAGATAGTCCATATCAAGCACCTTGCCAGCCTGGGTATTTTCCAGGCAGATAAGGCGAGTAACCGCGAAATGGAAATCATCGGGTTTTATCGCCTTTTTTATGTCTTCCAGTGGCAATTCACCTTTGCTGTTAAACGGGATCGTGTAGGGTTGAATTCCACCTAAGGCAGCTGCACCACCCCCTTCAAACTGGTAGGTATGGGCACTTTGGCCCGCAATGTACTCGTGCCCGCGCTGACAATGGCTCAACAGCGCCAACAGATTGCTCTGGGTTCCCGATACCAGGTACAGTGCTGCCTGCTTATCTGTTAACTCTGCGGCATATGCCTCGAGCGCGTTCACGGTCGGGTCTTCACCATAAACGTCATCCCCGGTTTCTGCCGATCGCATGGCATCCAACATAGCCTCTGTGGGTCGGGTGACTGTGTCGCTTCTTAGATCAATCAAGTTGTTTTCCTTTTACCGACCCGATAGACAAAACCCATCGCCCTAAAGGTCCAGATTAGTACGGGTAGGGATATAGTCAGGTAGCATTAAATGGCAGGTGAGCCACGATAAGCCTTAAATACGTGCCATTCAAGTCAGGACATTTGGCAGGTGCATTCGTGTCAGATAGAACCCGCTATTAGGCAGTTTGATATCCACTGGTCCCTCGTTGACAAAAACCCTGCCCAAGCTTAAGGTTTTGTTCAGTAACGGCGAAACAGGCACCGGCCACCCACAACTGGCAAAGCCCAGGTACTGGTAATACTCTGTAATAGCATTTGTAATAGCTTATGTTTCTACCGACCTGTAGTGGGGTGGGTCTGTAAGTTCCCTGGAAGTACCAAAGGATAACCATGCCGGTACAAGCAGTCACACCACAACGGATTAGGGAGATAAAACGCCAGGCAAAGCAGCTGTCCCGTTCCACAAGCGACAAAACCTATATGCAATGTCTTGATATTGTTTGTCGGCAGGAAATGGGTTTGCGTCACTACCATGAAGCGCAGAAGCTAGTTGGTAAAGCACCCCGAACATCAGTCCGGGAATTGGCAGTTTCGCCCTGGACCCTCTACCTGCAGGCTTGCCAGGACGCTTACTTCGAATTATAGGAGATCAATATGTATACCGGCATTGTTCAGGCCATGTTACCCATAAGCTCTACCCGACAAAGAACCGGTCTGCTTACTTTTGGGCTGAAGTTACCCCAACAGTTGCGGGCAGACCTGCAGTTAGGGGCGAGCATCGCGATAAACGGCTGTTGCTTCTCCGTCACGACCATGAATGGGGAAGAGGTGATGTTTGATGCCATCGCAGAGACCCTGGAACTCACCAATATCAAATACCTGGAAAAAGGCACCCAGGTCAACGTGGAACGATCTGCGAAGCACGACGCCGAGATCGGTGGACACGTTCTTTCTGGCCATATCGTTGATACCGCGGTGGTCGTCAGTGTCAGTGAACAGGAAAATAACCGCCGTATTACCTTTAAAGGCCATCCGGACTGGCTAAAGTATGTGTTTGATAAGGGCTTTCTGGCCCTGAACGGCTGCAGCCTCACGGTTGCTGCGATCGACAGGGAAAGCTCAGAGTTCAGCATCAACCTCATTCCCGAAACCCTGAAACGCACTAATTTTGTGCTCATGAGGGCCGGTGATGGGGCCAACGTGGAGATTGAACACCAGACCCGGGTCATCGTTGATACCGTCGAGCGGGTCATGGAAGCACGTTATAGCGCTTGAGATCACCTAGTGGAGTGTCCTGTATAGATGGCCACCCTTTGCGGGCCATCCTTCACACAAGCCGCTAAATGGCCAGCTGCGTTGTTGCACTTGCTCGACTTATGCGCCTATCTATTTACAAATCGGGTCTTCGCAAGTGCGCCTACCATCTGACCATTTAGCGACTTGCTAAAAGTGCTATCTATACAGGACACTCCACTATGGATGCTATAAGATTCGCCACTTTCACAGCCTAACCCGACGAGCCAACATCTACCCCTATGACAGAGACCATGTCAGAGCTGCAGCTCTTTGATACCTACAAGCGCAAAGTACGCAAATTCGAGCCCCTGAACCCCGGCAAGGTTGGTATGTATTGCTGCGGCCCTACTGTTTACAACTTTGCCCACATCGGTAACCTGAGAACCTATGTGTTCGAGGATATTCTCTACCGGGTATTGAAAAAAAATGGCTACGCAGTTGATTTCGTGATGAACATCACCGATGTAGGGCACCTCACCTCCGACGCCGATACGGGCGAAGACAAGATGGAAGTCGGCTCGAAAAGAAGCGGGATGACCGCCTGGGAGATGGCTGACTACTACACAGACGCCTTTAAAATAGACCTGGCCCGACTGGCGATTAATGAACCCGACATCTGGTGTCGGGCAACAGATCATATTAAAGAGCAGATTGAATTCATTGGAGATCTGGAGTCAAAGGGATTTACCTACAGAACCAGTGACGGTATTTATTTCAACTCTCGCAAGCTGAATAACTACGGCTATCTGGCTCGTCTGGATACCAATGGATTGATGGCTGGAGCCAGGGTGGACAGCGAGCGGCAACACGTCACCGATTTTGCCCTGTGGAAGTTCTCACCCGAAAATGAACAACGCCAGATGGAGTGGGAAAGCCCCTGGGGAACAGGATTTCCAGGCTGGCATATCGAATGTTCTGCCATGTCGGCCAGGTATCTCGGAGACTTCTTTGATATTCACTGCGGCGGTGAAGATCATATTCCGATACACCATACCAATGAGATCGCACAGACCGAGGCGAGCCGGGGTACACGGCTGGCAAATTTCTGGATGCACGGTTATTTTCTGCAATTGGACAATGCCAAGATGTCTAAATCGTCGGGAGAATTCCTTAGGCTTGACTCCTTGATAGAGGAGGGTGTCGACCCACTTGTTTACCGTTTTTTCTGCCTCAGTGCGCACTACAGAACCCAGATGTCTTTCAGTTGGGATAGCCTTAGAGCCAGTCAGGTGGCCCTGGACAGACTCTACCGCGCCGCCTACAGCTGGGGTGAACCCTCAGCGATCCTGCCTGAGTACCAACAACGGTTCATGAACTGTGTTAACGAAGATTTAAACCTGCCCCGGGCCCTTGCTGTTACCTGGGATCTGGTTCGGGCCGATGCAGACCCGGCCGCCAAGAAGGCAACCCTGTTGTCGTTTGATGAAGTGCTTGGTCTTGGGATCGAAAACTGGCAGCCAGAGAAAGTTGAAATACCGTCTGTGATTCTCGAAATAGCCCAGAAGAGGGAAACGGCCAGGCGCGAACAAGACTGGCAGAGAGCTGATGAGTTAAGGGATGAAGCCTTGTCAGCAGGGTATGTGATCGAAGATACGAAAGAGGGACCCAGGGTCAAAAAAGAGTAAATCAGTGACCCTGGTTAATGAATGTAGGGGGCAGAGGACTTTAGGAGGAGCAGGTTCTTCGCCATTCCTCAATATCGGTGGTAGCACCTTCATGCAGCTCAACACCGAGCAGGCATAGACCTTCATCCGTCATACGGCTCCAGCGCACGTCGCTGGTGAGAAAGAACTTGCCTGGCCTCGAAACGATATCCACCCAGATATCCAAACGGCAACCGTTAGGAATGTTTGAACCCGTCTCTATCTTTAAACCACCGGCCGAGATGTCTATAGCCTGGCAAGAAACCGTGGTACCGACCAGAGAAGATTGCTTACAAGCGACAATCTGTACAAACAGGCGCTCGTTGGCGTCGTGTCGGGCATCCCGTCGCCGTTCACTCTGCTCATTCATATCATGCCCGTCTTTTCGAACAAGACGATGTGCGTCGTTTAGACTGATAATCTTGGACCTTAGTAGTGAAGTAGTCATGTAATAGATTGTATCCTGAAATGAAACACTGCCTAGAGTAATGCGAAGGCCATGCCAACTGCCTCAAAATGTCAAAATACTCAATAAAAACAGTATCTTAAACGTAATACTGATGGACTTAGGGTGTTTTTTCAGTATACTTCGTTGACGTAAAAGCGTTCACAAGTGACGTGTAATGACAATATGAGTCAACCTGATTGGCCCCTGAAAGAGCGCGTTATGCCTAATTTTTTCGATTCTGTTGAGGAAAGGCGAATTCACCGCGAGTCTCAGCTTTGTATTGGTCTGGATACAGATCCGGACAGAATCCCGCAGATACTACAGAATGATCCTGATCCAATGTGGAGTTTTAACCGCGAGATTATTGATGCCACCAGTGACCTGGTGTGCTGCTACAAACCACAAATTGCCTACTACGCGGGCGTCGCAGCGGAAGAAACACTAGAAAAGACCATCGCATATGCTCAGGATAAAGGCGTCCCGGTTTTGCTGGATTTCAAGCGCGGTGATATTGGCAGTACCGCTAAAATGTATGCGAAAGAAGCTTTTGAGCGCTACGGGGCGGACGCGGTGACGATAAACCCCTACATGGGTTTCGACGCAATGGAGCCCTTCCTTGAATACGCAGACAAGGGCATCTTTATCCTTTGCCGGACCTCGAACCCTGGCGGGTCCGATCTCCAGAACCTGGTACTGGACTCGGGTCAGCGGGTGTACGAACACGTCGCGGAACTCGCAGCATCGCAATGGAATCAGAATCACAATGTTGGTCTGGTGGTGGGTGCCACAAGGCCGGAAGAGATTGCCATCATCAGGAAGATAGTGGGGAAGATGAATTTACTGCTGCCGGGTGTTGGAGCGCAGAAAGCCGACGTTAAGGCCATGATGGAGGCAGGGAAGGGCGGCGGTATGATTGTTAACTCTGCCCGGGCCGTGTTGTATGCGTCGGATCAGTCTGATTTTGCTGCAAAAGCACGGCAGGTAGCCAAAGACACCCGGGACCAGATCAGCGTTCTCGGCAAGTGAGCCTCTCGGCTCGACGAGTACTGTTTCGCGCCTGCTTTACATTTACCCTGTTGGTCATTACCTGGTTGGCTGTCACGCCGGATCCACCAGGTGGTATTGATCTGGTCGGGGATAAGTGGAATCATTCATTCGCGTTTATCGTGCTGGCATTGCTGGCCGATTTCTCTTTCCCCTCGCTGGGCTGGATCAATTGGCTCGGGTTGGCCTGCTATGGCATCGCGCTTGAGTGTATACAGTGGTCACTAGATTATCGATACTTCGAATGGAACGATGTGCTTGCAGACCTGTTGGGGATTGCCTTGTACCTGGTTCTGAGGCCCTTGATTAACCGTATACAGTGCCTGCGTGAGCTCAGGGCTGGGGAGTGAGATTTTGAACACAACGAATAATAAATCGATAAAACCTTTCTTTTGCGTCCTGATGATCCTTGGCTGGATCTTACCGTACCCGATATTTGCCGACTGGAAACTGGATGCCACGGCCTCGACGGTCAGTTTTGTCTCGGTGAAAAATGGATCAGTGGTTGAATCGCACTATTTCAGGTCCGTAGCGGGTACAGCCTCGAAAATTGATGAAGCAGCGCTGAGGGTCGACGTCATTATCGATCTGGCCAGCGTGGAGACCCTGATTCCAATTCGTAATGAACGAATGCTAGGCATGTTGTTTGAGACGGTGTCGTTCCCGCGGGCTGTCATCAGTACCCGGATCCCGGTGGATTCCATTACCTCAACACCCGCTGGTGGATCAAAATCAATGACAATCAGCGCCCAGCTGGATCTGCATGGCAAAAAAGTTGATCTGGAAATTCCGTTGACCGTTGTCAAGGTAACCCCGGATAGCTTTTACGTCAGCAGCCAAAAACCCGTTGTGATTGATGCGGGTCAATTCAGCCTGGTGGCAGGCATTGAAGCATTACGTGAGGTGGCCGGGCTAAAGTCCATCACCATGGCCATACCAGTCAGCTTCGGGCTGCTGTTTGTTCCGGTTGAAGAGCCGCCCTAGGCAAGGCTGATATCGAATTCAGTCCAGATCGGACAGTGATCAGATGGCTTATTCATCGCTCTTATATTGTAATCAATACCAGCCGCTACGCTCTGGCTCCGTAATGCGCTTGAACCCAGAATCAGGTCAATTCTCAATCCTCGCCTGGGATCCCGCTCGAAACCACGACTTCGATAGTCGAACCAGCTGAAAAGATCTTCAACTTCCGGATGGTGGAGTCGATATGAGTCGAACAAGCCCCAATCGGTAATTTTCGCAAGCCAGTCTCTTTCTTCCGGCAGGAAACTGGTTTTGCCATCCTTTAACCAACGTTTTTTATTCGGTTCGCCAATGCCAATATCCAGATCCAGCGGGGCGACGTTCATGTCTCCCATGACGATAACGGGTTCCTGCGCGGAGCAATGGGTGCTGAGGTAAGTCAGCATGTCAGCATAGTACTTCTCTTTTGCAGGGAATTTAGTTGGATGGGTGCGTTTTTCGCCCTGGGGATAATAGCCATTTATCGCGGTCAAATGACGACCATCGGACAATGGAAAACGGCCGGTAATAAACCGCCGTTGGCTGTCAGCATCGTCGTCGGCAAATCCCTTATCAATGCTGGTGGCGGGCTTCCTGGATAGCAGAGCAACGCCGTAATGGGTTTTTTGACCGTGGTAACTGACCTCGTAACCGAGTTGATTGATCTCCTCAACGGGAAATTCCTCATCAGTTACCTTGGTTTCCTGAAGACCAATAATCTCCGGGTTGTGACTCTTGATAACGGCTTCCAATTGATGCAATCGGACCCGAATGCTGTTCACGTTGAACGAGACGACACGCATAGGATAACTACCTGATAACTCTCACAATTCCAATTTTCCAGAGAATAAACGGCCGGTTGTGTATTATCAGCCGCTTCGCTTGCCGGTAATCAGGTCACGAAACCTATCTAGTAATGTCTCATACTTGTAGTCGGTAAATTCGCCAGCATCGAAATACATGCCATGATCGTTACAAGCTTCATACCATATATGCGGCTGCTTTGGATCTGCTATTTTCTCCATGCGTTTGCCGCATCGTGGACAGTCAACATCTTCGATCTTGTTGTATTCCTTGCCAAGCTCGGGATCACCACTGTCGATAAACTCTGACATCCATTTGCCCTTGAGGGTTTCTGCCTCGCCAACATCAAACCAGATGCCTTTACAGTTGGTGCAACGGTCGACGGTCATATTTCGACCGTAAGTTATTTCTTCCATGGCTGAATGGCACTTTGGGCATTCCATACTGATCTCGCTGTTGGTTTGATTGATGGTTTTGATGGTTTGTGTCTATTAGAAAACAAGTTAAGGGTGAATCTGAGGAAAAGTATACCTGACTCCGATTATAGGATGCATAGTCCGTCTGATCAAAATCCTGTGATAGCAGATGATTGAAATTTCCCCTTGAAGACTCGGAAATTAGCCTCACAGCAGATCAATCACTTTCCTATCTGTACCCGGGACATCGTTCGATGTCGTATAATCTATATTATGTTAAATTTAAGATCGGAATGTCGGTATCCATGAATGTGTTGATATCCATGAATGACCGATGCAGGATCTGGACACCGGGACCCTACTGCCCTCAATGAATTTCGAGATTAGTGTCTAAACTTCCTTGGCATTTGGAATGTCTTTATTCGGGCGGTAACTAAACTTCTGACCGCCTATGGATGCCTCGTACATCAAGCCGCCCTTGGCGAGAGTAAAGACTGCCATCCCTTTGTAGTACCTGGTCATGGCCTGTGAGTCTTCGCCTGTTGTTAAACCGATAGCGTGACCCTTTGTTGAAGCTTCGGCGCTGGCGGCCAGCGTAATCGCCACAGCGGTAGCCTGGGCGCCAAACTCAAAACTCCCGGCAGTGAATTGATCGTAGGCTCGCTTATCCTTAAAAAAGATGATTTGGCTATAGGCCTGACCACCCATTTGAAAACCTACGGTGAGCTGGGTCATTTTTACATCACCGGTAACGCGACCTTTAACGTATGTCTTGCCTCGCCCATAAGCGCCACCGATGCCAAAACCACCCTTGCCAATATTGGGAAAAACCGCATAGCCATAGGCTGATTCAAATACAGAAGAAGATCCCGACGCCGTTCGAAATGTCTTAACAGTATCCTGATACTTGTCTGCCAGCACGGACAGCGGCATGAGTAGTACACAAATGACGAGTGTCAATTTTCGAGCAAGTTGCGACATCGTGGCTCCAAATGATTCAAAAATTAATGTTCTACACGTTGCAGTTTACATTACCTGATCGTTGATAACTGAACACCAGGGACGAAAGGCATAACCGCCCTCTCCAAATAATCCTCCGTTGCCGTTGGTATCCGTTGAGCCACGACACCGGTATAGTCAGCACAAATCAAAACTCTTGCGGGAGAGTAGATGAACAAACGCATTAAAACGCATCTGATACTGGCAATTACGCTGTGCAGCCCTGTTTTTGGTGCAGAAATCGTCGAGTACACGGTACCGGGCTTAAATCAGGATGCCGAAATCAGGGTCGATACCTGGGGCATCCCGCATATTTATGCCCAGGATCACTACGACGCTTTCTTCGTTCAGGGGTTTAATGCTGCCAGGGACAGATTATGGCAAATCGACCTGTGGCGACGCCGGGGTCTGGGTGAACTGGCGGAGGTGCTGGGTGCAGGTTTTGTTGAGCAGGACAAAGCAGCCAGACTGTTTTTGTACCGGGGCTCAATGTTCCGTGAATGGCTGGCTTACGGTTCTGATGCAAAGCGTATATCGACTTCGTTTACGCGGGGAATTAACGCCTATATCGACCTGGTCCAGGCAGAGCCTGATTTACTTCCCATGGAGTTCAGGGTGCTTGATTATCAGCCCGCCCGGTGGTCACCTGAAGACCCGGTTCGGATTCGCAGCAATGGATTGTGGCGTAACGTGAGAACCGAGGTAATCCGCGCTAACGTGGTGTGTTCTCATGGGCTGAGAATCGACGCGATGCGAAAAAAACTCGAACCGGACTGGCAGACTAAGGTTCCCGAAGGCCTTGACCCCTGTGACATACCCAACGATGTCCTCAAGCTGTATTCCTTAGCCAAAGCGCCAGTCGACTTTAGTCGAACGTTGCAGGTTAACGCCGGTCTGCCGCCGGACTACAGGAATGCCATGGCCATGCTGGCCGACAACATTGTTGACGCCGGGAGCAACAACTGGGCTGTATCTCCGGCTAAGACCAGTACAGAGCGCCCTATTCTGGCCAACGATCCACATCGTGGTCACGCGGTGCCTTCATTGCGTTACGTCGCCCATCTTGTTGCACCGGGATTGAATGTCATTGGCGCGGGGGAACCGGGATTGCCGGGTATTTCGATCGGCCATAACGAAAAGATTGCCTTTGGGCTGACTATTTTTTCAATTGACCAGGAAGACCTGGTGATTTATGAGACCCGCAAGAACAATTATAAGTATCGGGGCAAATTCGAACCCATGGACAAAATAACGGAGCAGATCAAGGTTCGGGATGCGCCGACTGTGAATATGGACCTCTTGTTCACAAGAGACGGACCGGTCATATACACCGATGCGAAAAAGAACAGGGCTTTTGCGGTTCGGGCAGCCTGGCTGGAGCCGGGTATGGCGCCCTACTTCGGCTCAGTTGAATATATGCGGGCGGAAAACTGGGATCAGTTTCTCGGTGCCTTAAATCGCTGGGGGGCGCCTGCAGAGAACCAGGTCTATGCGGATGTAGACGGCAACATTGGTTACAAACCTGCAGGCCTGACGCCTATTCGAAGCAATTACGATGGTTTGCTGCCCATACCAGGTGATGGACGGTATGAGTGGCACGGTTTCTACGACATGGACGAATTGCCGGTTCAGTTCAATCCGGAATCCGGTTATGTCGCCACCGCCAACGCGATGAGCCTGCCGGTTGGATTCCCCTACAAGGATAAAATAATCGGCTTCGAATGGGCGAACCCATGGCGAATAAACAGAATTGAACGGGTGCTTGAGGAAACCAATCCACACACGCTGCAGACATCCATCAGTTTACAACGGGACTACTTCTCTGAACCAGCGAAGCGCATTCTGTCGCTCGTCGATGTCGCTGCCCTGCCCGAAGTAGCCAGGCAGCTGTTTCAGCAATGGGACTACGAAATATCGCGGGACTCCGCGTCGGCAGCGCTGTTTGAAATCTGGTTCAACCATTACCTGGTCCCTGAATTGACCAGACACGGCACCCAGCTTGACGACATCTCGGCATTGCGCAGCCTCGACAAGTTAGCGGCAATAGAGCACTTTGAACACCTTGACAAGAAAGAGCGGCAGTCCATAGCAGTCTCGACCCTGACTTCAGCGCAATCGGAGACGAGTCAATTGCTGGGCCAGGATTATTCAGGCTGGCGCTGGGGAGACCTGCACGAAATGAAATTCAAACATCCGCTCTACGATATTGTCAGCGATGAGGACAGGACACTGCTTGGAATTGCGCCGGTAGCTCGCGGCGGCAGCGCAGACACACCCAATTCAACCCGCTATCGGTCTGATTTCTCAGTTGCCAGTGGCGGCTCGTGGCGAATGGTGGTTGATGTGGGCAACTGGGATGCCGCGGTCATGACCAACGCGCCCGGTCAGTCGGGAGATCCAGCCAGCCCGCACTATGATGACATGCTGCAAACCTGGGCGGATGAAGGTCATATGCCCCTGCTCTACTCCAGGGACAAGGTAGTCAGCCATACGCAGAAACTGATCAAGTTGCTCGCGGTGCCAGCCCAGTGATCCAGATGAACACGGTTTTACTGCAGCAGATTTTTTCCACCGATACACCGCTGCTTGACGTCAGGGCACCGGTTGAATTCCAGCAGGGCGCTTTCCCCTCTGCCGTGAACCATCCAATTCTAAACGACCAGGAGCGGGAACAGGTGGGCATTTGCCACAAACAACACGGTCCCGACGCAGCGGAGAAGCTCGGTTACCAGCTCGTCAAAGGCACTTCGCGGGATGAACGCACTGGATACTGGATGGACTTTCTCGACAACCATCCAGGTGCCCATTTGTACTGTTTCAGGGGCGGTCAGCGCTCTGCAATCGCAAAACAATGGATCGAATCAGCAGGTGGATCCATACCACGAATCGAAGGCGGTTATAAAACCATGCGCAATTACCTGCTCGGCATATTTGAGAAGCTGCCAGCAATCACCATTGTTTCCGGTAAGACCGGTGTCGGCAAAACGATATTGATCAATGAAATTCAGGGTTCTGTTGACCTTGAGGGATTCGCCAACCACCGCGGTTCGGCATTCGGTAATCGGGCCACGCCTCAACCAAACCAGATCAATTTTGAAAATGCCGTGGCAATCGCCATCCTGAAAGCAGACGGGTCCCTGGTGCTTGAAGACGAAGGCCGGATGATTGGCCGTCTTAACTTACCGTTGTCACTCCATGGGGCCATGAAAAGTGCCCCCATCGTACTGCTCGAAGACACCCTGGAAAATCGCGTCGAAAGAATCTACCAGGAGTACATCGTTGACCAGATTGCTGAGCTGCTCGTGTGCAAGGAACAAAGCCCGGTACAACATCTTCAGCAAAAGTATCTCGCAGCCCTGCTGGCGATCCGCAAACGATTGGGCGGTGTTGCCCACACGCGAATTTCCGGCCTGATGGAACATGCGTTTGCCGTACATCTCAAAGGAGACAAAAACTCGCAGCATCAGGCTCACAAGGACTGGATCGAACAACTGCTATGCCTTTATTATGACCCTATGTATGAATACCAGATAAACCTGAAAAGTGAGCGAATCATAGAGTCCGGAGATAGGAATTCTTTGCGGGCCTATCTTGAATCGACATCAGATGCCAGGGACATATCAGTCTAAATGTTGTGAAAGGAAAGCAGACAATGACAGACCAGCAAGAACCTGTAGAAACAACTAACGACACGCCAAACCACTGGCAGTTGCTGCGCGATGTGCTGTCTTTTCAAGTCAAACTTGCCATGGATGGAATACGCGATGTGGTTCTCAGCCCGGTCTCAATTGGTGCCGCGTTATATGGATTGGCGGTTCACAGGGACAACCCGGGGAAATATTTCAATCAACTGCTTCAGTTCGGCCGAAAAACCGACAGCTGGATAAATTTATTCGGTGCCAGTAAACATTATCCGGACGATGAGTCCTCATCATCAGATGCCTACATCAAGAAAGTGGAAGATCTGCTGGTCGGGGAATATCAGAAAGGTGGCATCGTGAAAAACCTTAAAGAAGGTACTGACGGCTTTATCAGTCGAATACGCAATGACAAGGGTAAGGATGAATGAGTCGCGGATCCTATTCTCGGTCAGCCTCCTAGTAACTTTTAACCTGACCCAAAACCTGTTCAGCGATAAATGATTTGACCAGTTCCTGGCTTATGGGTGCAATTACAGGAATCATTATCTCCCGCAGGTAGCGTTCAACATGATATTCCTTCGCGTATCCCATCCCGCCATGGGTCAGTACGGCACGCTGACAGGCACTCAATGCGGCTTCTGCAGCAAGATATTTGGCTGAATTCGCTTCCGCAGCGCAAGGTTGTCCCCGGTCGTAGAGCGATGCCGCCTTAAAAGCCATTAAGTGGGCGGCTTCCAGTTCCATCCAGTTAACCGCCAGCGGATGCTGGATTGCCTGGTTCTTACCAATGGGTCTGTCAAAAACGATACGTTCCTGTGCATACCTGCTTGCTCTTTCAAGGGCAACCTGCCCCAGGCCGATAGCTTCTGCTGCAATTAGTATGCGCTCCGGATTAAGTCCATGCAGCAGGTACTTCCAGCCCTGGCCTTCCTCGCCGATCCGATGATCTGCCGGAACGATGAGGTCATCAATGAACAGAGCATTGGAATCAACGGCTTTGCGGCCCATCTTCTCGATAAGGCGCACTTCAATCTTGTCGCGGTCGAGATCTGTGTAGAACAACGACAGACCCTCGGTCGGTTTCTTACACTGATCAAGATCGGTGGTGCGTGTGATCAGGAGTATTTTATTGGCAGTTTGTGCGGTCGTAGTCCAGAGTTTGCGGCCATTAACCACATAATGATCACCATTGCGTACAGCCCGGGTCGCAAGCCTTGTCGTATTGAGTCCCGCATCGGGTTCAGTGACGCCGAAACAGGCCCGATCCTGGCCTTTAATGAGCCGGGGCAGGAACTCCTGCTTTTGCTCTTCAGTACCGAATACGACAATTGGATTCGGGCCAAACAGATTCAGATGCACCGCCGAGGCACCACTCATACCGGCACCGGAACGTGCGATGGTATGGGCGAGGACTGCTGTTTCAGAGATTCCCAGGCCAGAACCGCCATAAGCCTCGGGCATGGCAATACCGAGCCAGCCACCGTCCACGATCTGTTTTACAAATTCTTCAGGAAATTCGCCGCTCTTATCATGTGCGAGCCAGTAATCATCATCAAATTTGGCGCAAAGTTGCTGAATTGCCTGCTGAATTGAGATCTGTTCTTCTGAAAGTTCGAAATTCATAGTTCCCCTCTAATATGAACAACTAGGACCGATTAATTTATTAAGCGAATCGCCTGATCGAAAGCTATCGTACTTGATTTAATATTTCCATTTTATGTTCAGTTTTGAAAGGTAAATACCTGCTAGCCTATCAATTCTGTTATTTCCGGGAGGTAGAACGAAGTGATAATGAGCGAATCAGCCCGAATACTGCCCAAGCGAGAGCGCACACGGAGTTCCCTGCTTACTGCAACCCGAAACCTGGTCAACGAGCACCAACACCAAAAAATTTCAATTCAGGACATTACCCAAGAAGCCCATGTGGGCCTGGGCATGAAATCTTCGAAGCAGTGTTGGATGATATGCGAACCAGCTTCAACGAAAGGCTGTTCAAACTCCGAAAACCACTCAAGGACCCCGCCACGGTTATCGCGGTGACCCTTCGATACTGCTTTGAACAGGCCCTGGATGATGAGGAATGGCGATCTTTTATCTCCTGGTCCGGTATTTCGGGCGAACATTTCCTGCACCAGGATCAGGCCCAGTGCCTGCAGGATATTCAGTGGGGTGCCAGGAGTGGTCGCTTTCAGGTGGATGACGTACAATTTACCTGCAGTCTGGTGATGGGGATGGTTCGGCATGTCACGCTGGAGGTCATGCAGGGCAATCTCCACAGGAATGCGATGCCGCAGACAACCCGGCACATTCTGCGGATGCTGGGCATCCCTGACCTGGTGGCCAAGGCGCTGACCCAGGCATCCTTGCCTGCTGTCGCAGCAGCAAAGAAATCTGCCGATGGAAACACCCAATTACCGGCCATGCGGGCCACCGGCGGTTGACCGACCACCTGGAACTGTTAAAATTCGCAAACTGGTCTATCCGGCCATACGATCTGTAACAAGCTGATATGGGGCGATCCCCCAAACAGCGCTCACAACATTTGTAGCCCACTGCGCAACATTTGTTAGCACGTAAGAACCACGTGTCGATGAGTACAGAAGACGTTCAAGACATGGACTTTCCGTGACAGTGATCCTGTAACGAGGAAATTATTATGGTTATTCAAAATTGTACGATCCCTCCAGCGATACTCAGCTCAAGCTACCTATCCATCTTTCTTATTCGCTGATTCGCGGTTTGAATCAATCCGACGAATCAATCAACGAGTTGTTCAGGAGCATCCAGTCATGGTCGTAAAGAACGTGAAGCTTACCGATAAGTATTTACAGTCCGAGGGGCGTGTATTTCTCACAGGTAGTCAGGCGCTTGCCCGATTGCCCATGTTGCAACAGGAAAGAGACCGACTCGCCGGACTCAACACCGCAGGTTTTATATCCGGTTATCGGGGTTCCCCATTAGGCGGGTTGGATAAAACACTCTGGCAGGCCCAGAAATTTCTCGAAGCACACAATATTTACTTTCAGCCTGGTGTTAACGAGGAACTTGCCGCAACCTCTGTCTGGGGTTCACAACAGGTCAATATTTTTGAGGGCGCCAGGTACGACGGCGTGTTTGCCATGTGGTATGGCAAGGGGCCAGGAGTTGACCGAAGCGGCGATGTATTCAAACACGCTAATCATGCTGGTACCTCAAAACATGGTGGTGTGCTGGTGGTTGCCGGTGATGATCACGGTTGTAAGTCATCTACCCTGCCCCATCAAACGGAATATGCATTCGTTGATGCCATGATCCCTGTACTTAACCCCTCCGGCGTGCAGGAAGTCATTGACCTTGGTCTACTCGGCTGGGCATTGTCTCGCTACAGCGGCTGCTGGGTTGCCCTGAAATCAATTGCTGAAACCGTGGACGCCTCGTTCTCGACTGCCATTGATGCGGATCGGATTAAAATTAAGTTTCCTCCCGGAGATGACCCGGACAATCACGTGCGCTGGCCAGATAAACCCCTGGAACAGGAGCTGCGCCTGCACAACCAGAAACTGGACGCTGTCCTGGCATTTTGCAAATCCAATAATCTCAACCGAATCACTATGAATAGTAAGAACCCTCGCCTCGGTATTGTCTCGGTCGGCAAGTCCTACCTGGACGTATTGCAGGCGTTGCAGGATCTGGGCATTGATGAATCCCTGGCAACGGAAATTGGCTTGCGTCTCTACAAGGTCGGCATGTCCTGGCCGCTTGAACCAGACGGTATTCGTGACTTTGCCTCAGGTCTGGATGAGGTTCTGGTAGTTGAGGAAAAACGTGGCCTCATTGAGGACCAGCTGACGAGTCAGCTTTACAACTGGCATTCTGATGTCAGGCCGATGGTTATCGGAAAACATGACGAGACCGGTCAATGGTTGTTGCCTTCAAGCGGCGAACTCACACCGGCAGTGATTGGCAGGGCTATTGCCTCTCGTATCACCCGCTTCTTTACCAATGATAGTATTGAAGAGCGACTGGCATTTTTAGCCGCAAAAGAAAAATACCTGAATCGACCCAAAGACATTGTTGAAAGAACGCCGCACTATTGTTCCGGTTGTCCTCACAATACGTCGACCGTGGTTCCCATCGGCAGCCGTGCCATGGGGGGAATCGGTTGTCACTATATGGCGACCTGGATGGACCGGGAGACCGATACGTTCACCCAGATGGGTGGCGAAGGCGCTACCTGGATTGGACAGGCACCTTTTACAGACACACCGCACGTGTTCCAGAACCTGGGCGATGGCACCTACTTCCACTCAGGATTATTGGCGATACGTGCTTCCATTGCCGCCAAGGTGAACATAACTTACAAGATTCTTTACAACGACGCCGTTGCCATGACCGGAGGGCAACCTGTTGACGGGCAGTTGAGTGTAGAGAAGATCGCTCGTCAACTTCATGGTGAGGGCGTGGAGCGAATTGCCATCGTTTCCGACGATATCGCTAAATACAAGCCAGCCGAGTTTCCATCGTTTACAACAATCCATCATCGGGATGACCTGGACGCGCTGCAATGTAATTTAAGGGAAGTCAAAGGCACCTCTGTTTTGATCTACGATCAAACTTGTGCCGCAGAAAAACGCCGCAGGCGCAAACGCGGTGAAATGGTAGACCCCAAAATTCGACCCTTTATCAACTCCCAGGTCTGCGAAGGATGTGGTGACTGCGGCATCGCCTCTAATTGCTTGTCCGTCGTTCCCGAAGAAACCCGGTACGGCCGAAAACGAAGGATTGATCAATCCAGTTGCAACAAAGACATGAGTTGTATCAAGGGATTTTGCCCCAGCTTTGTGACCGTGACAGGTGGAGAATTAAGAAAACCAGTGACTGATCCCCATGACTTTGACTTCTCGACACTTCCCGAGCCGGACCTGCCAGCATTCGATATTCCTTATGGCATTGTGATTGCCGGTGTGGGTGGCACTGGTGTCACCACTTTGGGCGCAATCCTCGGTATGGCCGCGCATCTGGAAGGTAATGGATCATCGGTGTTGGATATGACAGGTCTGGCGCAAAAGTTTGGTGCGGTCATCACGCACCTGCAAATTGCCAGGCAACCGGAAGACATCTACGCATCCCGTATCGCTGCCGGTGGCGCTCGACTGGTTATTGGTTGTGACCTGGTGGTAGCGGCGGCGAATGACGCAATGGCCAAGGTCAACCGCGGCAATGCCTACGCGGTCATCAACGAACACGAATCAATGACGGCAGAATTTACCCGCGATCCGGACTGCAACTTTCCGGCTGAATCCATGCACGACATCATTACCAGTTGCGTTGGAGAAAAGAGATCCCATTTTATTAATTCCACAAATGCGGTGGAGCAGTTAATTGGCGGCACCATGGCTGGAAATTTGTACCTCGCCGGGTTTGCATACCAGCAGAGCCTGATACCGATCACAGCCGAAGCAATCAGCAAGGCGATCCAGTTAAACGGTGCTTCCGTTGAAGAGAACCTGTTTGCATTTAGCCTGGGTCGATTACATGCGTTTGAACCTGATCGTATCCAGGTGAAGCCAAAGACAGTCTTGATCAGTGAAAGCTATGACGACATCCTCGCTGATCGACATCAGTTCCTCACCCGGTACCAGAATAAGGCCTATGCTGATGCTTACATCAAACGGGTTCAGCAATTCATGCAAGCCACGTCGGCAGAGTTAGCTGAAGTACTGGCGGTCAATTACTTCAAGGTACTCAGCTACAAAGACGAGTATGAAGTCGCGCGATTGTTTTCTAACGAACAGTTTAAGACCGAATTACAAGGACAGTTCGAGGGTGACTACAAACTGACCTTTCACCTTGCACCACCCCTTCTCGCCCCGGTGGACAAACATTTCGGACAGCCAAGAAAGATCACTTTTGGCGGCTGGATGCTCCTGGCATTTGGCCTGCTCGCAAAATTCAAGTTTCTCCGCGGAACACGATTCGATCCATTTGGGTATACCCAGGATCGAAGACTCGAGCGTTCTCTTGTGCAGGAGTATGAAAATGTAATCAACCAATGCGAGCAGCAGTACTCTATGGAGAACACCGCAATAATCCGCCAGCTTCTACAACTGCCACAAAAGATACGGGGCTTCGGTTATATTAAACATCGAAATGCGGAATTTGCCGGGCGGGAACGTGAACAGCTACGCGGCCAATTGGGTGCCCCCCCGGAGCCAGTGAAAATTATTGATCCCAAGGCAGCCTAGCTGAATCGCTAATCCAAGAGAACAGATAGCTTTTCGTCAACGACGGATGAGAAATACACAGGAATTCACGATGAACATCGAAGATGTAGACGTATCCAGCCACGAAGATTTTGCCAACCATGAAAAACTGGTGCGCTGTCACGATAAGAAAACCGGCTTACTGGCCTTCATTTCAATCCACAATCGTAACCGAGGGCCAGCCCTGGGCGGCTGCCGAATCTGGCCTTATAAAACAGAGGCGGATGCAATCAAAGATGTACTCAGGTTATCTCGGGGGATGACCTACAAATCAGCGGTTGCCAATCTTCCCCTGGGTGGTGGCAAGGCCGTCATCGTTGGCGACCCGCAGGTCATTAAATCGAAAGGGTTGATGTGCTCTATGGGCAGCTTTGTGGACACGCTGCAGGGCCACTACATCATAGCGGAAGACTCCGGCACAAGTGTTGAGGACATGGAAATCATGGCTACCACAACCGAGTTTGTTGCAGGTATTCATGACAAGAAACTTAAAGATGGTACAACGGCCAGCGGCGACCCATCACCCTCGACGGCGTATGGTGTCTTTGTTGGCATCAGGGCAAGTGTCCGGCAGCGATTTGGCACAGCGGACCTGGACGGCGTAAAAATCGCCGTAAAAGGTGTTGGCAATGTTGGCCGCAACCTGGTGAAAATGTTAGTTGACGCCGGTGCTGATGTTTTTGTCGCTGACAGGTACGCCCCCGCCATTGAAGCGGTGCAGCGGATTAGTGCTGTTGGCGTTGTTGATCATGATAAAATACACAAACTCAACGTTGACGTGTATTCACCTTGTGCTCTCGGCGGTGCCTTAAGCTTAAATACTCTTGTCGAAATGCACGCGCCCGTTGTCGCGGGAGCAGCCAACAATCAGTTGGAGAACAACGCAGCAGGAGACTACCTGTTCCACAAGGGCATTATTTATGCGCCTGACTACGTTATCAATGCGGGTGGAATTATAGACATCTACTACGAGCGTGAAAGCAAGGTTCAAAATAACGAGGTTCACAAAAACAAGGATTCCACTCAATACGATCACCATAGAGTGATCAAGCATATTGACAGCATTGGTGACACCTTGTCGCAACTCTTCACCATGTCCGAAGAACAACAGGCGTCGACTCAGATCATGGCAGATCAACTAGCCGAAAGCAGGTTTTTGTCATCCTCATTCGGACAGGTGGCTTAGCCTCTGTACTAGCGAAAGAAAATCAGAATCAGAGCCCGAGGACCATTTTTGCCATGATGTTCCTCTGGATTTCATTCGAACCTGCATAGATTGATACTTTGCGGGCATTGAAATACGAGGGGGCGGCGGCGTTGGCATATTCAGGACCAATGGGTTCGAAATTGCTCCCCTTAATCGAGCCGGTGTTCTCAAACGGGGCGGCATAGTTGCCGACGGCTTCAAGTGTCAATTCAGTCAGTATCTGCTGCAACTCAGTACCCCGGCATTTAAGCAACGAGGACTCCGGTCCAACATTTTTACCCGTGGATAAACTACTTAGAATTCTGAGCTCAGTAAATTCCATCGCATGAATATCAATTTCAACCTGGGTCAACCTCGCCTGGAACGATTCGTCTTCGATCAGGGGTTGGCCATCAGAACCAGACTCGTTCGCTGCAATTTCACGCAAGCCTGCCAGACCAGCCTTTAGTCCATGGGAATACGCATTACCGCGTTCAAATTCCAGCAGATACTTGGCATAAGTCCAGCCTTTACCTTCCTCACCAATCAGGTTGGTGACCGGCACTCGAACGTCGGCAAAGTGGATTTCGTTGATTTCCTGCCGACCCTCTGAGGGTCCATCGATGGTAATGATGGGTCGCACCTCGATACCTGGTGTATGCATATCGATTAACAAGAAGGAGATCCCCATTTGCCGGATATCTTCGTCACTGGTTCTCACCAGGCAGAAAATCATATCGGCGTATTGACCCAAGGTGTTCCATGTCTTGGCGCCGTTAACCACATAGTCATCGCCATCACGAACAGCTTTGGTTCGCAGGGAGGCAAGATCAGAGCCCGCGCCAGGTTCAGAGTAACCCTGGCACCACCAGACCCTGGTCGAGAGAATATCAGGCAGAAATTGCTGCTTCTGCTCCTCAGTACCATATTTCATGATGACCGGCGCCACCATGGATTGCCCGAATGGCATTACGCCCAGCGCATCGGCAGAGGCCATTTCAAGGTCATAAAGATATCTCTGGGTTGGGGTGAATTCGGGCCCGCCATACTCACCTGGCCAGTTAAGACCTGCCCAGCCTTTTTTATACAAGGCCTGCTGCCAGTAGACATGGTCCTCCTTATCCAGGTGGCCGTTGGCACTGCGCTTGTGCCGCTGACGCATTTCTTCGGGGTAGTTTTCCCTGATCCATTCCCGTACCTCTTTTTGGAATAAAAAGTCTTCTTCGCTAAATTTCAGGTCCATCAATATCCCCTGTTACTGCTCACAGCAATCGCTAAACTTTAAAATTGCTCATTATAATGAAGTCCGGCATGGATGCGACCCACCGGCGTGAATTTAGCTTAGGGAGGTAGCCTCAGGCCCCCGAGGGACTCCCATCCAGTAGTTCAAAGATTCCCTCTTCGCGCAACACGCGCATACCGAGCCGCTGGTTCGAAACGCCGGGACGCAGCAGATAGTCGAAGCTCAAACGTTCGGTGTGCTCTTTCGCGTCAAAATAAGCGCAGTCAATCTGGCTGCTGGTATCGAGCTGTTCCCTCAACTCGATCAGGTGAGAGGAGAACATGAACAGGCAATTCTCCCTGACAGCGAACCGCTCCAGGATCGCCAGCGAAGCATCGAACGCATCCTTAATGTTCGTCCCCTTGAAGGGCTCGTCCATCAAAGCGACGACACGATATCCCTCTGCGAGGGCGCTGGCGATCGCCTTAACGCGTAACGCTTCGGCTCGGAAATAGCTGATTCCGCCACTCAGGTCGTCATTGAGTGATATGGTGCTGAACAAGCGCTGTGCGGGCACGAAATCAAAGCTGCGCGCGGGCACACCCATGCCCATGTGCGCAAGGTAAAACGCCGTGGCGAAGGCGCGCAGGTAGGTTGTTTTACCCGCCATATTCGGCCCGGTCAGAAAGAGTACCCGGCGTTGCTGATCAAGTGCTACCGGATTAGCCACAGCTTCCGGCAGAAAGGGGTGTACCAGGCCTTCTGCGCGTACGTGGAGTTGCCCCGCTTCGATACGCGGCAGGATAAACCCATACTTGTTGGTGACATCCGCCATTGAAACCAGTGCGTCGATTTCATAGATGAGCTGTAGTAGCCGGTTAATTGCGACCTTCTCATGCAGGCGGAAAACCTGATCGAGACGCAGGATCTTCCAGATCCCGCCGCCTATTTCCTGATCGGGGACCCGGGACAATCTCGGTCGGGTAAGCAGTTCCCGCATTTCCTCGAAGTAAGGGGCCAATTCGCCGACAGGTGACACCAGTGCATCTTGATCGACAAAACGCCGCAGCGCACGGATCAGGCCGCATGTAATTTGTACCCCGTATGCGATGTTGAAGTAATAGCGGCCCTGGTTAGCCCACAGCGATAAGGCGCCGAGGCTGAACTCCAGCGGGTTATCGTGAGTCACAACCGGCAGAGCCTCATGCGAATAGCGCGCTACCCGTCTGGTCGCGTGAGCGGGCGGCTGCTTGTCGAAGGCCTGCCGTTGCGCGAGGATGAAGCCGATGGATTCCTGGGTTGCACGTATGCGGTCAGCATTTGACCATGGGTGTTCCATACGCCGTCGCAGTGCCTTCGCTCCGCCGCCTGTCTGCGAGAGATTACAGAACTGGAAGAGGCAGGTCCCGCCTGTGTCGGATTCGAAGATTTCCAAATCCTTCAGAGTATGCGCATCAATGAGTAAAACGTCGGATTCCTTCTCATGGGGGGACATCGGTTTCACCTGACAACTAGTCTGCGTTCTCAACAAGACTTCTGCCCACCACCTTCAACGCGAGTGTTTCTTCGGTTCCCTCAAAGATGGAGAGCACCCGCGCATCCAGCCAGTACCGGCTCGCGGCAGTTTCTTCCGCATATCCCATGCCGCCGTGGATCTGCATGGATTCACGGCTGATCCACTCTGCGGCTTTGCAGGCCAGCAGTTTCACCAGGCTAGCCTCCATTTGGCCTTTTCCCTGGTCCATCATACGTCCCACGGCATAGGTATACTGCCGACAGGCAGCGAGATGGGCTGCCATTCTGGCCAGCTTGGTCTGGGTCAAGCCGTAGCTGGCAATAGATTCGCCGAACACCTTGCGTTCATTGGCGTAGCTGACGGCCTTTTCAAATGCCGCTTGCATCACACCGCAAGCCCTGGCAGCGGTCTGGATCCGGCCGCCCATAAAACCTCTCATGGTGAAGTAAAAACCCCGGCCCAATCCCTGGCTTTCGCCAATGACGTGGCTGTCCGGAACAAAGAAATCATCAAAGAATAACTGATAGGAGTGCATGCCGCGGTATCCGATAGTGGCTATTGCCGTGCCGGTTAATCTGCCCCCCCCCGGCTTGTTCGAATTGAAACTGGTGATCGTCTGTCGTCGGTTTTTCACACATAAACAAACTTAATCCCCGATGACCCTGGCTCACATCGGGATTGGTTCGTGCGAGGGTTAGCAGAACGCCCGACTTACCGGCGAAGGTACTCCAGGTTTTGGCGCCACTTAACAACCAGCCGCCTTCGACCTGGATTGCCTTGAGACGCATGGAAGCAACATCTGACCCATAGTCAGGCTCTGTAATAGCAATCCCGCACAAGGGTTCTCCCTGGGCGAGCTTTGGAAGCCAGGTCGCCTGTTGTTCCGCTGTTCCTCCCTCCAACAGCGCCCGGGCCATAATTTCAGGTCTTGTGATCAGGCTGCCAGCGCCGCCGAGTGATGCCCGGGACAGTTCTTCGGTGACCACAATCATACCCAGGCTGTCTTCATGATCATCGGGTAACAAGCCGCCGAATCGTTCCGGGACTGAGAGTCCAAAGCAACCGAGCTGGCGCAGTCCATCGAGAATTTCATCGGGAATCATCTGGTCTTGGCGATGAATGTCCTCGGCCAGGGGGGCTACCACATCATCGGCGAATTGGTGGAATGTATCCGCCATCATTTGCTTGTCTTCTTCCAGGCCGCGGGCGCCGAGATGGCCATTTGTTTCTGCAATACGGGCGCCGAGTCGCCTCAGGGTACTTTTTTCTAACTGTGAGCCAATATATTCAAATGCGGACTTTTCGATTTCAAAATCGTCAGGGGCCAGACCCATATCAGAAGGCGCACGCCGCAATCTTGACAGGATGTTACTGATCACCTCGGCACTGAAAAGATTTGAAAGATCCTGTTCATGTGCGTCGTGATCTGTCGCAAACAGGAAAAAATGTTGCGCACTCTTTACTTCGGCGTAACTCACCGCCAGATCATAGATCGCCTGTTGGTGATCATCCAGTTTGGCAGTTGCAACCTTTCCATCAACTTCGGTCGCTTGCTTAATGTAGGATAAGCCCTTAGCTACTAACTGTTCACACTGGCCCAGCACTTCACTAACGAGCACTACGAGGGGCTCCCGGTTCTGTTTTCCACTATCTTCTGGAATGAACGATCAAGGAGCTCTTCAAGGGTGAGACCGGTCGCCAGCGCCTCGTCTTCCGTTAACGCACCACAACCGATACCATTAACAAAAAAATTTACCAGCCCCTGTCCGGTGGCTGCATCGTCAAACGTGTTGCCCACCAGGGAGGCCTGGGCAGCCTTGTCGATAAACGTTCGCAGGCGCTCCGTCGAATCTTTTAAACCCATCAGAAAAAAATAATAAACGGCAGCAAAGCGAACCGGAATCTGTGCGGGATTCAGGTCCCAGCCCTGGTAAAAGCCTAATTTCATTGAATGTAAAATATTGTCAAAGTGAAGCTTCCAGGCGGCATAGACAACTTGTTGGTTTTCCAGGGACTGCTCATCGCTAAGATCAGTGCCCTTGTTGGGCGGGATGGGTATAATATTGGTGATGCCATCTGACAATGCCACTTCAGTCCCCATCAAACTGGCTAACATCATTTGCCGGGCGAAATCTGCAGCCGGATGGACGTGACTTTGGAATGTTGAGGCAACATTACACGTCGCGGTATAATCGAAGGTGCCAAGAATCATACAGCTCACACGCCCACGACCTGCCCTCACGAACCCTGGCAATCCCGCTTTACCGTCGACGTTGAACAGACTCTGGACGTTCTCCAGCATCAGTTCCACTTTGATATGGCCAGGCTCAATCCCTACTCTGTCCTCCAGTAAATCAAGAAACTCACAGAGCACATCGACCTGAACCTCAGAGATGACTTTTGGCAAGGTGACCATAAATTGATCCGGCAGTTTCCCCTGTTTGGCTACAAGATTCGTTACGAAAATATCCAGAGTCCTGAGTGAACGTTGTTTGGCTTCTTCGGTCAGTGCTTTGATTCTGATACCAACAAATGGCGGCAGCTCGCTTTTCGAAAACCCGTCTGCCATGGCGTCTGATGCACTGAGCGCGTGACCATCTTCTTCCTCATCACTTCTCACCCCGTAACCGTCTTCGAAATCAACCCGGTGATTTTCTATGGCCTCTGAGTGTAACTTGAGTTTTACGCGGTCATAAACTGCCTTCGCAATCCAGGCAGGTGATCCGGGCACCTCAGCCTCGGTTTCGAGGGATTCTTCACCGGCAAACCCAAGCGCTCTTGCCATTTGAGTATAGTCCTGTGCATAAGAAGCGAAATGACGCTGGGCCAGCATGGCAATTTTTTGCGCTGCCCCGGGTTTGTACAAATTCGCGCCGCCGTAAAGCGTATGCACCGGTTGCCGTCGGGTTGATAACCCCTGAAAACGCGAGGCAAATTCCAGGTTTGATTCAGCCAGTTTCGCCAGCAGGGGTTCAAGCTGGGAATTATTGATGGTTTGCTGCACGTTCAGGCGCCCAAAATAGAAAAGATGAATACTAAACCAAGCAGAAGCACAGAAGGAAAAAAGTATCCGAAGCAGACGGGCACGCCAAGCAACAAACAGAAGCTGCTGTATGATATGGTCAGCCGTTAATACCAATTCTGGAGTAACGCATTGAACGGTACCGAATACATCGCAAAGATACTGAAAAGCGAAGGGGTCGAAACAATCACCTGTTACCCCAGCAACCCACTGATCGAAGCTGCAGCCATTGAAGGCATCCGCCCGGTAGCCTTTCGACACGAACGCGGTGCAATCATGGCAGCCGATGGGTTCAGCAGAACCAGCTCAGGACAGAAATTTGGTGTCGTGGCAATTCAGTCCCAGGCAGGAGCGGAAAACGCCATGGGCGGTATTGCGCAGGCTTACGCTGACAACATCCCTATTCTGGTTCTGCCAGGGGGTATTATGCTGAATCAGCTGGGTGTAAAACCTAATTTCTCAGCAAGTCGTAACTACCCGGGTATTGTAAAAAGTGCAGAAGCTATTTATCGCCCGCAGGATGTGGGCGCTGTGATGCGGCGCGCAATTCATGCGATCCGCAACGGGCCTGGCGGCCCCGTAGTCGTCGAGCTGACAGCCGATGTTTGCGTAAAAGAGGTGCCTGAAAACCGACAGAATTATCAATCCCCGGTTGTTTCACAACATCAACCCTCAGCGGGTGATATCAAAGATACGGTCGATGCCTTGATATCGGCTAAAAACCCCCTCCTCTGGGCTGGTCAGGGTGTATTGCTGAGTGACGCGACGGACGCGTTGAAAAAACTGGCTGAACTCACAGGCTTGCCAGTTTTCTGTACCATGCCTGGTAAATCCGCGATGGATGAACGACACCCCTTGTGCCTGGGTGCCGGTAGTGGTCTGACCACCAAGGCGGCAGCAAAATGGCTGACTGAGTGCGACCTGATTCTGGCCCTGGGGTCGAGTCTGACCCGCACCTTCTATGGGCAACCCATACGCAATAAGAAAATTCTAATCCAGAACACCAACAACCCGGCTGATATCAACAAGGATGAGGCAGTTGATATTGGCTTGCTGGGTGATACCAGACTGACCATCGACGCGTTGATTGATGAAATAAAAGGCCGGGTTGGTGACAAGGGCATGGGTGACGGAGAAAAAAACAAAGCTGAAATTGCCGCCGTGAAAGCTGAATGGCTCGCGGAATGGCAACCTTTGCTGGAGTCGGATGAGGAGCCGTTGAACACCTACAGGATCATCAACGAAATCAACAAAACCCTTGACCGCGAGAACAGTATTGTGACCCACGATGCAGGTGCGCCACGGGATTCAATTGTACCGTTTTACACCGCGACCGCACCCAGGAGCTATGTCGGCTGGGGAAAGACGACGCATCTTGGCTTTGGCATTCCTCTGATGATTGGAGCCAAGATCGCCAACCCGGACAAATTCTGTCTCAACCTGATGGGCGACGGTGCCTTTGGCATGTCCGGGCTTGATATCGAAACAGCCTCCCGTAGCGGTTTCGCCATCACCACGGTGCTACTCAATAGCGGCGGCATGGCGACCTGCCCGGGTGGATTTCCTAACGCTATGCAGGGTGACTACGCAAAAATTGCCGAGGGTATGGGTGCTACCGGACTTCGAGTCGAAAAAGTGTCAGAAATGGCACCGGCACTGGAACAGGCCAAACAACTCAATGCAGATGGCCAGACCGTGTTGATTGATGTGAAGTCCAATATGGAAGCCAAGAAATCGCAGTACTAGTCTTGGTTTGACTGGAATACGCTACGAGTACGGTATGTCTTTATCTGGACTCGTGGCGCACATCCAAGTGGAATCAGCTCACTACGTTTCGGGGATTTCCAGCTAGAAATGCCTGCACATTTTCCGCGGCAATTTGCATTAGCCGCTGCCTTGCTTCAACTGCGTACCATGCAATATGGGGGGTAATCAGACAGTTGGGTGCTTTGAGTAATGGATTGTCCGATGGCGGTGGTTCGGTATCCAGAACATCCAGCGCAGCACCGGCAATGGTACCGGCATGCAACGCATCTGCCAGAGCCTGGTTGTCTATCAGCGGCCCTCTGCTCGTGTTGATCAGGATTGCATTGGGTTTCATCCGTTTCAAATTCTCCCCATTGACCAGGTGATGATTCTCCGAGGTTAAAGGACAATGCAATGAGATGGCGTCAGACCGTGCAAAGAGATCGTCCAGTTCTACCTGTTCAACCTCAAGACCCGCCAGCTTTTCCGCATCTGGCCAGAACAGATCGTGAGCAATCAGCGTCATCCCCATGGCTGCGCCGATGCGGGCGACAGCCTGCCCTATTCGACCAATACCAACAATCCCCAGGGTACGACCGGTCAGTTCAAACATCGGTTGCCGTGAAAAACACCAGTCAGCGTTGTCAGTCCACTCACCCTCGTGCACAGCCTGGTTGTGGACGCCAACCCCTCTTGCGAATTCCAGCAAGAGCGCGGCAACATGCTGGGCGACTGAATCAGTACCATAGGTAGGTATATTAGTGACGATAATTCCACGTTCTGCAGTGGCGACCGTATCAACCACGTTGTAACCAGTGGCGAGCACGCCAATGTACTTCAGTTGTGGAAGTGCATCCAGGATCGTCCGGTTGATGGGTGTTTTGTTAAGCAGCAGGCAGTTCGCGCCGCTGGCCCGTTCGATGATCTGGTCATCAGCCGTTCGATCGTGGATCTCAAGGCTTCCCAAGGACGACACCGGACCCCAGTCGATATCGCCAGGGTTTAGCGTAAAACCGTCTAAAACAACGATATGATCGGACATTGTCAGTTCTAGTCAGCAGCTTCCCGGTCGCATGACCAGCCCCAACCCTTGATTTTTTCAACAAAAGCTTCGGCTTTTGACTCGCAGTAACCTGGTTCGCGCTCTGCATTCCATAGCGTATTGGAAACCGAGTCTTTGATGTAGCGTACCTCACAGGGAACCGCACTAGCTTCCTGCAGGTAAACGACTTCAATATTCCTCACACCAGTCTCGTAGGTACATATATAGCCATAATTTTCAGCAGCCTTGAGCGGCATACAGGGCACCAGAAACATTGAAACAATAACGGCAAGGCGGTTGATTTTTTTTGGCATTATTTGGTCTTCCTTTTAAAAAGCGGCAAAGCCACCATCAATCATCATGACATCGCCGTTGTGATACTCACTGGCGTCACTGGCAAGATAAACCGCCAGACCACTGAAATCAGCAGGTTCGCCCCAGCGGCGCTGGGGGATCCTTTTCAACACTTTGTTCTTCATTACGTCAGTGCGGAATCCGGTTTCTGTCATCGGTGTGTCGATCCAGCCCGGGATGATAGCATTGGCACGAATACCGTAGCGAGAATAACCGACACACAAGCTGCGAATTAGTGCATTAATACCGGCCTTGGTTGCGCCATAGTGTGCAGACTGCGGCGCACCGAAAATAGCCGTCCCGCTACTGGTTACCACCAGGGAACCGCCGCCATCCCGTCCCATCATATGTCGCACAGCCGCTTGCAGAGTATAGAAAACACCATCCATATTGACGCGAAAAATGCTCTGCCACTCCTCGTTGTCAACCTCATGAAACGGTGTACCCCTGCCCCCAATACCCGCGTTAGCAAAGCAGGAGTCTATTCGCCCCAGTTTGTCGACCGCTTCACTAAAACAGTGGTTTACCTGTTTCTGATCTCCTACATCGCAGCGCTGGGCCAGTACGCTTCCACCATAGCCTTTAAGTTTTTCTTCGGCAGCCTGGTTCTTGGTTTCGTTAGTTCCCCATATGCAGACGTCTGCTCCCGCCTCTGCAAGTCCCTCGGCAAAGCCAAGTCCAATGCCTGAGTTACCGCCCGTTACCAATGCGACTTTGCCGGTGAGATCGAATTTAGAGTACGCCATACACTACTTCTCCTGTTGGTCTTGTCATCGGTGACAACACTTGCGTCGAACCTGACGGCAACCCTCCGGAAATCAGATGTGCACGCATAGCAATGCCGACAATTGAAGTTGCTATGATAATACACCCAAAGCGAGTAGCACCATCCCGCAAGGAGATTTGCAATTCATTGCGCGGCCAGTTGGGACAAAAGAAGTTTTTACGGGTAGTGATTTCTGTCCATGAACTCGCTATCGTGTTTTTTTTCGGACACCTTCTTCAAATGACAGACACTCCGAGCATCGAGCCAGTTAAAGCCTACTTCCTCAAGTTACAAACCAGGATCTGCGACGCCCTGGGTGGCCTTGATAACGGTCCGGGTTTCAGCATTGAGGACATCAGGCAGGACAATGGAGCCCATTCAAGGCCCAGAGTGCTCGATGATGGCCCGCATATAGAAAGAGGTGCAGTGCAGTTCTCCTACAGTATTGGAGACAACCTCCCCGCCGCCGCCAGTGAAAGAAATCCTCACCTTGCCGGTAAAGGCTTCCAGGCGACTGCAATCTCTATGATCATGCATCCTCGCAACCCTTATGTGCCTACTTTCCACGCCAATTTACGCTTTTTTATCATCGATCAATCCAGTTGGTATTTCGGGGGGGGTATTGACCTGACACCCTATTACGCCTTTGAAGAAGACGTGGTCCATTGGCACCGGACTGCCCGGGACGCCTGCGACCCTTTTGGAGCCGATATCTATCCGAAGCTGAAACAGTGGTGCGATGACTACTTCTATCTCGATCATCGGCAGGAAGCGCGAGGCGTTGGTGGTCTCTTCTTCGATGACTGGACGCAAGGCGGCTTTGACAAAAGTTTCGCCCTGGCCAGAAGCGTCGGTGATCATATCCTGCCCGCCTACCAGCCTATTTTGGACAAACGAAAAGACACCGCATATGGAGCCCGGGAAGAAGAGTTCCAATTGTACAGACGCGGCCGGTATGCCGAGTTCAATCTCGCTATCGATCGCGGTACGCGTTACGGATTACAGTCCGGTCGACGCATTGAATCTGTGCTTGCATCGATGCCCCCAAGGGCCATCTGGAAATACAACTGGGCGCCTGATCCCGGCACACCTGAGGCAAAGCTATACGAAGAGTACCTGCCAGTGAGGGATTGGATCGGGCATGAAGACTAAATTACCCGGCGTAGGGACAACAATCTTCACCACCATGTCAAAGATGGCGGGTGAATTTGACGCTATCAACCTGTCCCAGGGCTATCCCGACTTTTCAGTGCCACAGCCGTTGCTGGATCTAATGAGCAAATATCTCAATCAGGGCTACAACCAGTATCCACCCATGACAGGTGTCCCGTATCTGCGGGAACAAATCGCCAAAAAGATCAAACGTTTGTATAACGCAGAAGTGGATATTGAATCGGAGATCACCATCACCTCTGGTGCAACTGAGGCATTATTCGTTGCCTTGCAGGTAATCGTGCACCCTGGAGATGAGGTCATCGTGTTCGACCCGGCTTATGACGCTTACGAACCGGCAGTTAACCTGGCCCAGGGTAAAACCATTCACTTGTCACTCGGTCCCGGTTTCAGGATTGACTGGAATCAGGTGGCAGACGCCATCACCCCAAAAACACGGGCGATCGTACTGAATTCACCCCACAATCCAACCGGCAGCACGATATCCAAGGAGGACCTCCAGACACTGGCTGAATTGCTGCAGAAGACGGACCTGTACTTAGTCTCTGATGAGGTCTATGAGCATATGGTTTTCGACGCTGAGCCCCATCACTCTCTGTTAACGCATGAAGCATTACGCCAGCGAACCTTTGTGATTTCTTCATTTGGCAAGACCTACCACGCCACCGGTTGGAAAGTTGGTTATTGTATTGCACCGCAGGCGCTCACTCATGAATTCCGCAAGATTCATCAGTTTGTAACATTTACCACCCACACACCAACTCAGTGGGCGCTAGCTGAGTATATGGAAAACTACTCCGAGCACTATCTGCAATTGCCTGCATTTTACCAGTCGAAGCGAGACCTGTTTCTGGAATTCCTAAGTCAATCGGCTTTTGAATGTGTCCCGTCGGCCGGTACCTATTTCCAGCTCGCCGACTACAGCCAACTATCCGCAACAAACGACATTGAATTTGTGACCCACTTGACGCAGCAGGTTGGCGTTGCTGCCATTCCCGTATCCGTGTTTTACGATTCTCCTCCCGAGGCGAGATTGGTACGCTTCTGTTTCGCCAAAGATGACGATACGCTGCACCGGGCTTGCGAAAAATTAGCGGCCATGGAGAGATTGTGACAACACCTGGGGCGGGACTACTGAAGATCGCGTTGGTTCAGACTGAACTGGTCTGGGAAGACCCGGGGGCAAACCTGGGCCACTTTACGGAGCTGCTGGCATCGGAAGTGTCATCAACGGACACGGACCTTGTGGTGCTTCCGGAAATGTTCACAACTGGCTTTTCCATGTCATCAGCCCAGTTTGCAGAGCCCATGTCCGGGGACACCGTGAGCTGGATGAAATCGAAATCCCAGCAAGGGGGCTATGCCATTGGCGGCAGTGTGATGATGCAGGAAAGAGGCAATTTCTATAACCGGTTCATCCTTTGCCATCCTGATGCTGAAATCATCACCTACGATAAGAAACACCTGTTTCGAATGTCGACGGAACATGACCATTACAGCGCTGGTGCCCGGCGAGTCGGCTTCAGTCTCAACGACTTTCAGATATGCCCGCAGATCTGCTACGACCTGCGATTCCCCGTCTGGAGTCGTCATCGCGGCGATTACGATGTCTTACTCTATGTCGCCAACTGGCCTTCGGCTCGTCGCAGCCACTGGTTGAGTCTGCTTCGGGCCCGGGCTATTGAAAATCAGTGCTATGTCGTTGGTGTCAATCGGGTTGGAGCGGACAAGAACCTGTCATACTCTGGCGATTCGATTGTGTATGACTTCCATGGTGAGACCTTGCTCGATCTTAAAAACGAAACCTGCGTTGGCCATGTCACTCTCGATCAGCTGGCCTTAAACGACTACCGGCAGTCCTTTCCTGTATGGAAAGATGCTGACAATTTTGACTTTATCGAGGATCTTCCTGACTAACGATCGCCAACGAACGAGGTGTGAATTGTGTTTGCCCGGTGTTAAATTAGAAATGTCGTTGTGTTTTATATGGACTGTTGTATGGCTGAGCTAAAAATCCCTCGCGCACATTCAGATGACTGGTACGATAATCTCGCGGCTGTTCAATCAGGCTACTTCTACCCCTGGAAATCACAGATCGCGGCCAATAATGGAGAGAAGGCTTTTATTGATCTGGTCATGCAAAACCTGTCGAAGGACACATCAGTCCTGGAAGTTGCCTGCGGACATGGCGAACTTGCCCTATCCCTGGCACCACACTGCAAGCAAATCTCGGCCTATGATCGGGTCCCAGGCTATATTGACCTGGCGAAACAGGCATTGGCAAAAACGGATATAAAGAACGTCGAATACAGCTGTTACAACGCCAACAACGGCAGTGAGATACGTTTGCCAGCGGAAGACAACAGTATTGACCTGATTATTGGTCGCAGAGCACCCATGCACTGGATTGCCGATGCAAAACGGGTCTGCAGGCCCGGTGCCAAACTAATCGCATTGTGCCCGATGGAGGAACCCATTCCAGCCTGGTCTAGTAAATTGCCGCCCAAGCTGCACTACGAAAATTCCGGTCGGCATACAGGCAGTGGATCAATCCACCAGTCCGTCTCAAACCGTCTGCATCAAGCGGGTTTGACCCTGCACAGCGGCTGGGGTTTTGATGTGCCGGAATCATTCGCAGATGCAAAAGAGCTGTATACAATGATTACCTGGGGATTACCTCCTGCGGAGGTTCCGACGTTAGACGACCTGTCGCATAAATTGGACAACATCTATGCAACCTACGCAGACAGCCAGGGAATCACACTCAGGCACTGTCGATATTTATGGCAGGGGGACATTCCAGGGTAGGCAGTTCACCAATTTCAGCCAATAAAAACGGTTTCTCCGACAAGCATCCATTTTCTTCGCGACATAAACCCCTATAATCAGCGCAAATCACTAACGGGGCCATATCTTGCTTTATTATCTGGGCCAATATCTGGCCGACATTGCCGGACCATTTCGGTTGTTCTCGTCCTATATTTTTCTTGCGGGATTGGGGATCGCTCTGGGCGCTGGCGTAACCTGGTGGGGTTTGCCAAAAATCTGGTTCCTTCTACCGACTGATCGCGGCAGGAAATTTGCCGTGGACGCCGACAAGAGTATCGGTAAACCGGTGAGTGCCGGTATTTTGTTTATCCCCTTATTCGTCATCATCAGTCTGCTGGTCGTGCCGTTTGACTGGATGTTTGTCGAAATTCTCGCCTGCGTCATGGTGGCAATGATGGTCGGATACCTTGATGACAGGGCAATCGGCGGCTGGAGCGAATATCGGCTAGGGGGATTTGATCTCATTGTCGCTTTCTTTGCTTCCATGATCATCTGCCAGCTCCAACCCTACACAATCTGGCTACCGCTATTTAAGGATCCAATTATCATCAGCCCCTGGTTGTTTACCCTGGGTGCCACGATACTAATCTGGGTTTCCATCAACGCTACCAATTGCACTGACGGTGTCGACGGATTGTCCGCCAGCCTGTCTGGTATGGGTATCCTGTTCCTTGGAGGCATTCTCTATGTGATTGTTGGCCATGTCGATATTGCCAATTATCTGCTGGTACCACATTATGAAAACGGGGCGGACTGGGCCATTATGGCTTTTGTACTGGCTGGCTGTTTGACGGGTTATCTCTGGCACAACAGTTACCCCAGCGCTGTGCTGATGGGCGATGCCGGTTCCAGGCCAATCGGACTAATGCTCGGTGTCCTTGTGCTGGCCTGCGGCAATCCCTTTCTTATTCTTGCGGTCGCCTTTGTGGTACTGGTGAACGGCGCCACCGGATTGATTAAAGTGGCGTTGTTGAGATTCTTCAAGATTGGTATCTTCGGCCAGATCAGGTATCCCCTTCATGATCACGTTCGACACAACATGGGATGGTCGAATACTCAGGTGCTAGTGAGATTTATGCTCCTGCAGGCAGTGGGAACCCCAATACTCTTGGTGCTGCTTCTAAAAGTCAGGTGAAGAAATAAATATACATATATATCAATGAGTTATAATATAATCTTAATGTTAATTATCGCTTGAGGTTACAGACAAGTATGCTAACGTTCAAGCTGTAGTGTCATCATAAAGTTGACAGCATGATTTCCGGATATCTGGCTATGCTGCCGATAGTGACAAAAACAGATTACCAGAGAGTTTTATCGTGAAACTATTGAAATGCTTGCTGATCGCTGGAACATTAGGTTTTTCGCTCGCCTATTTTCCGCTCGCCTCTATCGGGGCGACAGAAAAAGCCACTGCGAAAGAAAAAATTGACGAAGAAAAATTGCACGCAATCAAGCAGTTAATGACTGTGACCGGTGCCGGGGTCAATAACCAGCAATTCGCCAGTGCGTTCGCGCAACAGTTAATCTCGGCGCTGAAAGTTGGCAACCCTGATATTTCCGAACAGGCTGTTCAAATCGTGAAGGATGAGGTCAAGCGAATGATTGACCAGGAATTTACCAGCGAAAAGCTTCAGAAAGAAATCTACCCAATCTATGCGCGATACTTCACCTTGGAAGAGTTGCAGGGGCTGATCGCGTTCAACCAATCCCCGATCGGGCAAAAAGCGAACAGGGTTATGCCCCAGTTGATGCAGGACAGTTTGTCCGCCGTACAACAATGGACTCAAATCGTAGGTCCAAAAATTTCAGCCAGTGTACTGCAGCGGTTTGAGGCAGAGGGGATCGAAGTCAGGGTTCGAGACGAAAATTAACCAGGTAACCTCTGATAAAGTAGATATTTTTGGTCAGCGTCCTAGTCCACACTACAGGGATTGATCAGCGACGTCAGGACATGGTCTTCCCACTTGCCGTTTATCAGTAGATAACGTTTTGCATGCCCTTCTACCTCAAATCCCAGTCGCTTTAGCAGTGCACCACTACGGTTGTTTCTCGGCAGATAGTTCGCCATGATCCGGTGCAGGCCGTGGATTCGGAACATGTAATCGATCGAAGCAACCAGAGCTTCCTCCATATATCCCTGACCCTGCTCTTGTTCCGCAAGCGCATAGCCCAGATGGCATGACTGAAAGGTGCCACGGATGATGTTGGTAAAATTACAAATACCCAGTATCTCGTCTTCTGCCCTGTTCATGATAGTCAGGCAGCAACTGTTTCCCTGTCGATAGTCTCGCAAGGCGATCCGAACCTGGATTTCCCAGAATGGCCGGGTAAAAAATTCCGGATTGCGTCTTGGTTCCCAGATTTCAAGGTGCGTTCGGTTGGCAACGCGAAACGCCGCCATCAAACCAGCTTCATGGAATTCCAGCAAGCGAATACGAAGGCGCTCAGTGGTGAGGTCTGGCAGGCTCTCGACTTGCAAATCTAGAGATGCGGCCGAAAAGTTTTGTCATCCTTCATCAGCGCATGGGCAACTTCTGAAAAGGACTCATAGTCGACGTCCTGGCCGAGATCGATGCCCTCACTGACGCACATTTTCAGGATCGAGAAGCGGCCACCGGATGCCTGGAGTATGATTCCATTCGGTGCATTCTCAGAACACAGGAACAAAACAGCAGGACTGACCAGACAGGGTTTCCCCCGGTCAAGCCCACGAGGCAGACCCTCGGTCATACGTGTCGTGGCACCTGGTGCCAGGCAATTGGTTCGTATGCCTTTTTTCACGCCCTCCAGTTTCAGGACGTTCATCAGTCCAACGAGGCCCATCTTCGCTGCGCCATAGTTCGACTGACCAAAATTACCGAAAATTCCCGAGCCTGAACTGGTGAAAACAACTCTTCCCCAGCCCTTGCTTGATAGAATTGGCCAGGCGGCACTGGTGACATAAACAGCACCCAGCAGGTGAACATCCAGCACTGCTTTGAAGTTTGCGACGGTCACATTGGCAAAAGTCTTGTCTCTCAGGATACCGGCATTGTTGACAACGATATCAACGGTGCCGAACTCGTCGACAGCGGTTTCAACGATACTTGCTGCACCTTCAGGGATAGCCACAGAGTTAATGTTTGCGACCGCAATACCGCCAAGTTCAGTGATTTCGTCGACGACAGACTGGGCTGTATTACTCGATCCGGTTCCATCCACGCCACCGCCAAGATCATTTACCACGACCCTGGCACCGCGCTTTGCAAATTCCAGGGCATGAGCGCGCCCGAGGCCTCGACCCGCACCTGTTACGATGACCACTTTATCAACAAATTCATCCGTCAAAGGATGATCCCTGTTTGCTGGATTAAAAGTAAACAGCCTATCGATTAAATCTTGCAGTGACAATCAAATTCTACTGAGATTGGTGTGATCCATATTCACCCAGCAAAATTGTGTACTCGACCTGGTTACGGGCATCTGTGAATTCACTGGTGGCGTAAAACCCGAATTTATCGTACAAGGACAGCGCTCGCTGGTTAAAGTTTGCCACGGTCAGTCTTAACATCCGGGCGCCCAGAACCTTGTTTGCATAGCGCAGGATAGCCGTAAAAAAAACAACCCCTGTTCCTTGACCGGTAAATTCAGGTTTCATACCCAAGCCTATATCAAGCGCCGGGTATGAATAGTCTCCACCAGGTACCTGTCCGTCTATACCGTATGAACAGAATCCTACGAATTGATCGTGTTTGTTCAGGACGGCATGAAATTGTAACTCGGGCCGGGTAAATTTGAGAACGTAGTGTTCAACCGGACCGTCACCAGGGGGGTCATAGAAATCATAGGGCGTGGGATAACGCCATCCTAATATGTCCCGCGCATGTTCTTCGTTCATTGGTTTTAGTTTGTACACGTTTGAGGGCACGAAGATGTCTGAGAAAATATTATCATGCGTCGAAATGCAATAAACTGCAATCGGGACGGGTCCAATACGATAAGTGGTACTAGACGGATTATGGAAGAACAATTCAATGAGAACAATCAGCGGGTACATTTATGAAACGATTATTACTCCTCCTCGTCCTGGTGTTAGGGCTACCAGTGACAGCATTGGGTGCAGAATGGGCAGTTTCATTCCCAGTCGGTAGCCCGTTCCCCTCCGTTCAGGCGTTGGATCAATCGGGTCAAATATGGTCGAACGAAGCGTTCAGCGGCGACAATGGTTTCCTGTTCCTGTTCAATCGCTCTGTGGTCTGGTGACCGTTCTGTAAAAAACAGCTCGTTGAGCTGTCAGGCAACCGATCCAGCTTCACCGATCTGGGTATTAATCTCATCGTGATGACATATGACGACTACCCGGATGCCTTGAAATTTCACGAACAACATGAACTGGCAATACCTATTCTCAGGGACGTGAATGTTCAACACGTCAATTCATTCGGAATCCTTAATGATAAATATGAGCCAGGCCACTGGGCCTATGGCATACCCTTGCCGGGTATTTTCCTGGTTGATAAAAACGGAACTATCCGGGCAAAATTCGCGGAAGAGGACTACAAAGACAGACCGGATCTAGAGAATGTGCTGGAAGCTGCCCGGGCAATGGTTAGCGTTTCATCCGTGCAAAAACAACCCTAAGCAGATATGCTCCTCCATCACGGAGGAAGCTATGCCCGATGCCAATAAGAAAACCACCCGCCGAAAAATAGCCTACACACTGACGTTACTTATTCTGCTCGCGGGTGGAATTACCCACCCCATCTATAGCCAGTCGGTTGATACGGTCTCCGTTGATTGGCCGACCATGGAATCCCGGGCGCTGAAGACCCTGGTTGACCTGATTCAACTCGATACCTCTCAGCCAGCCGGAAACGAATATCGGGCAACAGACTATCTCAGCCAACGCCTGGATGTAGCGGGGATACCCTACAAGATCTATGAAGCCGAACCCGGCAGAACCAATATTGTTGCGCGGGTAAAAGGTAACGGTTCGAAGCAGCCAATTCTATTGCTGGGACATACCGATGTGGTGACTGTCGAACGAGAAAACTGGACCTTTGATCCATTCTCAGGGGCTATTGCGGAGGGCAAAATATTTGGCCGCGGAGCCGCGGACGATAAAGGTATTGTGGCAGGATCATTTGAAATACTACTGGCATTAAAGAAGTACAAAATCCCATTGGATCGAGACGTCATTTTTCTCGGTGTTGCAGATGAGGAAGGCGGCGGTGGACTGGGGATTACCTTTATGGTCGAGAACCACCTCCAGGATATTGCTGCTGAATTCGCGATCAACGAAGGTGGGCGAGGAATTGTCGACCCCGGTTCCGACAAATATCTGAGTTTTTCCATCGGAACCGCAGAAAAGACGCCGCGACGTGCTGTCCTCTCCGTCGTAGGTAAAGCCGGTCACGGTTCCGTACCCACCCGTGACAATGCAATCGGCGTTTTATCTGTGGCCGTGGCACGATTGTTCGAACAACCCTTGCCAATGGAGTTAAACGAAACTACCCGATCCTATTTTACTCGCCTGGCGCAGAGTCGCCCGAAAGCAGAAGCAGATATATACCGGGAAATACTCAAACCAAATCCATCCATGGAGGTACAGGAACAACTGCGGGACATCAATCCGGCATTCTTCTCCATCATCCGCACTTCGATAACGCCAACAATTTTTAAGGGGGGCTACCAGAGAAACGTCATACCTTCGAGCGCACAGGCGACCCTCGATATTCGCGCCCTTCCCGGCACAGATCCGGAATTGCTGTTCGAAGCCATTAATCAAATTATTAATGATCCTAATGTAAAATTAGAACCAATGCGGGTTACACGGCCCGCCCATGATCCTGCGCCCCTTGGTACCATCCTTTTTAACGCATTCGAACGGGTTTTGTCCCGGGAACATGCCGGTGCCGTGGTCTTGCCAACGATGCTCACGGGTGCAACGGATTCTGCCCAACTCAGGTCAGTGGGAATCCCCACCTACGGCTTTGGTCCAGGCGTTTACATGGGAGAAAATAATGGTATCCACGGCAACGACGAATTCTTGCGCGTCAGCGCCTACCTCGAATACATTCGCCTGATGTGGTTGATCGTCAATGATGTGGCGGCGACTCATTAGTCTCCAGCCGCTTGCCAGCCTTCTGTATAAAGTACTACGCTAGAACAAGGATAACTGCTGATGAACCCGCTTAAACTGATTGGTGTCGAGATCTGTGCGCGCCGCGGTGTTAATGCCCAGTTTTCTTGCGGCAACCTCAAAACGTCTGCGTATCATCTCGGCAAAGACACCCTCCCCTGTCATTCTCTGGTAATAGCCTGACTGGTAGTCTTTTCCATTGCGACTCTGCTGAATGAGACTCATGACATGGTCTGCCCGTTGCGGATAATGAACCGCAAGCCATTCCCTGAACAGCGGGCTTACTTCACGAGGCAGGCGAATAAATATCATAGCGGCAGAGGTCACCCCCGCTTCTTTACCGGCCCGGAGAATATCTTCCACCTCACTATCATTGATCATGGGAATAACCGGTGCGACCATCATCCTCACCGGTACGCCTGCATCAACCAGCGTTTTGATCGTTTTCAGGCGGGCCGCACCCGACGCGGTTCTAGGCTCCAGAATTCGTTTCAAATCCGTGCTCAAAGACGTAACGCTGACCGCGACAGAACAGAGATTGCGAGACGCCATATCAGCCAGAATATCTAGATCCCTGATTATCAGCGTACCTTTTGTGATGATGCTGAACGGTTGATGGAACGTCTGCATAACTTCCAGTATTGAACGGGTCGTTTTTATTTTCACCTCGAGGGGTTGATAAGGATCAGTATTGGCGCCGATATGAATCGTCGAACATTCGTACTTCGGATGGCTCAACGCCTTATGCAGTAGCTGCGCCGCATTGGGTTTGGTAATGATTTTGGTCTCGAAATCTAAACCTGGTGACAAGTCCCAATATGCATGGGTTGGTCGCGCGTAGCAGTAGATACAACCATGTTCACATCCGCGATACGGATTAATTGAATAGGTAAACGGTATATCGGGAGAAGAGTTTGAGGTAATAATCGTGCGGCCACGGTCTTCAATGATGGTCGTTTCAAGTTTATAGTCTTCTGGCCCGTCTCCTTCCGGATGCCACCAGTCATCGACAATCGGCTCACTGATCTGCTGATGAAATCGGACGTGAGGATTACTGACTGCGCCTCTTCCTTTTATTACGACCTGGGCCAATGGGCTGACAAGAACTGCCTCAGTCTTTTTACCCGCGTTCGCCCTGGTCTTTCCGTCGATCATCGCCATTTCACTAATAGCCGCAAAGTACCGAGGCTACCAGACTACTGTACATATTAACAGTATCACGTTTCATTCTGAAACAAAGAATCAGAAAATCCCGGCCTCGACCCCAGCAGCCATATACATGCCGAGTTCCTCACAGGATTCAAGCGTCGCAGCATGCAGTTCTCCCCTGGAAATAACGGGCTCATGTACCTGCCTGAACGGAAAGCCACTACAAATTCTCTGGATGCTGCTCAGCGCACCTGAGCCATCGTTGCCCGCACTGATAAACACACAATAGGGTAAGCCTTCCACCTTGCCTTCTGCGGGGTAAAAAGTGCGATCGAAAAAATCTTTCATAGCACCGGACATGTAGCCAAAGTTTTCCGGAGTTCCCAGTATCAGCCCATCCGCCCACAGCAGCTCGTCCAATCCCGCTTCTTTTGCCAACACGCGGTTTATTTCAACATCAATATCAGGGTGTTCAGCGCCTCGCAGAACGGCGTCTGCCATCTTGCCGGTACTACCATCTTTACTGTGATATACAATCAGCAGGTGTTTCATGATCTGCGAATCAGTCCTTTTTGTAGTAGCCGTCAAACACCTCGGTCCAGGTCTCGCCATCGAGGGTGGATTGCCAATGCTGGCGAACTCCCCCATCTTTCAAAGGGGTCCGGGTTATGCGATCGGTTACGACCTTGCCGTCGGCTCTCGTGCGGATGCCTGACAGTTCCATACTGCCTCCAACCATATTTCCATTCAGCAACAAATGACCACCGCCATTATCAATCCAGGTCTGGTGCCATTGCTTACTGCCCTCATCATAAAAATTGTAGCTCGTCCCCTTGAATTTCCCACTGCTCCAGTTTTCCTGCATGGCGCAATCGCCCATCACCTGGTGCAAGTGGTTGGTCCCCAGTTTCTTACCTTCACTGGAATAAGCGGTCCATTTCCCCAATCAGAATGAAAACTGCTGGTGTTCCGGAGCTGAACAGGGTTTTTGTAGATCTTCGGCGACCGCTGTTGTGGCCGTGACGACTGTAAATGTAGTTAGTAGCAGCAATAAGATCAATCTTGTCATATTCTGATCCTTTCCGGGGTTAGGTCTCAGCAATAATTATAACGTGGAGTGCTTTCGGACCATGAGCGCCGTACTCCAGAATCATTTCAATGTCTCCGGTACAGGATGGGCCTGAAACCAGGGTCATATCCCTGGGCATGCCGCCAAGGGTACGAACCTTCTGCCAGATGTCTTCATAAGAACCGACAACATCCGCTGATCTCAACAGAACAATGTGTTGATCTGCCAGGAAACTCTGGCTTAACGGGTTTTGGGCCGAGGAACAGATGACCAGGCTGCCGGTCTCGGCCACGGCACCAAAGCAAGTGGTCACGCTAACGGCAAGGCTGGTTTTTGGAGACCAATCCACCAATTTCAGTCCCGGTTCCTGCTCAAATGACAATCCGAGGTCACTGACTGCCGGGCTCAAGCAAATTTCCACATCTTGCTGCTCAAGAAATTCAGCGATTGCATGAGGCACGGACCTAAGATGGTCTATACGTGCCACCGTGCCGTGAACTATGGTGATTTGTCTTACACACAGGTCGACCAGCATGCTGTGAGGCTGCTGGGCTCTCGCCGGGATCGTATTGTTCGGATGTTGGCTGATGCGCGCATTGACCGATTGTAAGCGGGCCTTGTCGTCGGCATCGACATGTAATTGGTGGCGAAGTTTATTGAGTAATTGCTCTCTCGGCATCTTCAATCACCTGTTTTTCGTTGTGTCATAGTTGCCCTGTACAGCTGCATAAATGTTTTACCTTCGGGTTGATGCAGATCGCGATATTTCGTCCAGTTGCCAGCGACGCCGGGGAGTTGGCGAATAAACCCGGCTGAACCAAACCGGGACAAGACTGCAACAACAATAGCAGTGATGACCCGATGAGCTGCGGGATTTCGGTTCATCCAGGCCCAGAACGCCAAACCCCATCGCATCGTTTTATCGTTTGCAGCGCTAGGGGTCTTTGTTTCCATTTCCCGGTTACGCCAGAACCTCATTAATTTAGGTAATGGAATTCGAACCGGGCAGACTTCCTCGCAACGGCCGCAAAATGTTGAGGCATTAGGCAGGTGCGCAGCTTTGTTCAAAGTCGCCAGCTGGGGAGTGAGAACCGCGCCCATGGGGCCATTGTAAACCGAGCCGTAGGCGTGACCACCTACCGAGAGATAGACCGGGCAGTGATGTAAACACGCTGAACAACGAATACATCGCAACATATCCTGAAATTGTGTGCCCAGCATATTGCTCCGTCCGTTGTCGACCAGAACGACGTGGAAGTTCTTCGGCCCGTCCATATCCCCTTCTCGCCGGGGACCGGTAACAAAGGAGGTATAGGTTGAGATTTCCATTCCGATGGCAGACCTTGCGAGTACGCGAACGAATGTTGAGACATCTTCCATCGTTGGTACCACCTTCTCGATACCGGTGACCACGATATGCGTGTCGACAAGCGATGTGGTGAGTTCAGCATTGCCCTCGTTAGTCACGAGCACAATCGACCCCGTTTCTGCCACCAGGAAGTTGGCACCGGAGATCCCGACATCAGCCTGGAGGAATTTGCTCCGCAAGACGTTTCTCGCTTCGCCCACAAGATCTGCCCGTGCCTCAAGTTTTTCATTGAAACCCAATTTACGATGGTGTTCGAAAAACGTGTCTGAGACATCCGCTTTTGTGAGGTGAACCGCAGGGGCGACAATATGACTTGGCCGCTCGTGCCGAAGTTGAATAATGTACTCACCCAGGTCAGTCTCCACCGTCTCCAGGCCGTTGTCCTCAAGAAAAGGGACCAGGTCCAATTCCTCTGTCACCATGGATTTGCTCTTTGTCACATGCCTGGCGTTATTCTGCTGGCAAATATCCAGTACCATCTGGCGCGCTTCATCATCGGTGGATGCCCAATGAACGGTACCTCCCCTGGCCATCACCTGTTGTTCAAACTTTTCCAGGTAAAGATCCAGATGGGCAAGGGTGTGATTCTTGATATCCCGGGCTTCGTCCCGTAGTTGCTCAAACTCCGGCAAGGCTGTCGCTGCTTCTGCCCGACGACCTCCCAAACCCTTACCCAACAATCCCAGCGTGTTTTGAAGATCCTGATTATCAAGAGCGACTTTCGCCAGGGGGATAAAGTTTTCGCTGGACACGTCCATCAGGCTGTATCCTGGTTTGAGACAACATCTGCCGCAAGCAACTCGGCAAAGTGTAGCACCGGCAGGTCAACTCCCTGCCGATGCAACTTGCCTTGCATATTCATCAGGCATCCAAGGTCACCGGTAACAATGGCATCTGCCCCGGTATCCATGGCGTCGAGTATTTTTTTGTTAACCATGGCATCTGATACATCCGGATACTTGATGCAAAAAGTACCACCAAAGCCACAACAGACCTCGGGGTCCGACATTTCAATAATGCTGAGTCCAGCGTCAACGAGCAACTCGCGGGGTTGTTGTTTGATTCCCAATTCACGTAAACCAGCACAGGCGTCATGGTAGGTCACCGTTCTACCAGAATGCTGGAGTGTTTCTGCGTGGTTGCCGGGATGATAATCGGCAATATCCACCAGAAAGCTGGATAATTCATAGACTCTGGCGGCGAGCTGTCGCGCCTTTAGGCTGTAGTTGGCGTCATCTGAGAGGAGATCCGGGTAGTGATACTTGATCATGCCACCGCATGATCCGCTCGGAATGATGACGTATTCAAAATCCATGAACGCGTCAACAACAACCCGGGCGGTGCGCTGGGCGTTTTTCTTGTCACCGCTGTTGTAATTCGGCTGGCCACAACAGGTTTGCACCGGGGGAACGATAACTTCATACCCACATCGTTCCAACAGCTTCACCACACTCAATCCAATACTGGGTCTCAGATTATCGATAAGGCAGGTAACAAACAGCGCGACCTGCTTTTGCCGGGTCTGCTGTTGTGGTTCAGTTTTCATTTCAGGTATCCAACTGCTCAAGAAGAATCAGCTTGCGGGAGACGAACCGATAAGAAGGAATTTCAAGATTCGTCGGCGCCGCTGCGCCTTCAACAACCCGGCCCGCTGGATCATAGTCACTTTCGTGACAGGGACACTTGAATGACCCATCTTCAGGGACCACCTCACAACCCAGGTGGGTGCAGTTACTAAAGGTAACGAAAAATTCCGGCCGCAGGGACCGAAAGACATTGTTGGCAAAATCCGGTTGCTGTGAAATTTTGGAATCAGGATCTTTTAAATTCCGTGACGGGACTGTCAGTGCGGCAATGGTTTCAGGTTTTCTTCTGACGATGTACAGATTACGACCGAGCCAGTGAACCAGTTTTGACTGTCCGGGGGCCAGATCCCCCAGCGGTACTTCGAGACTCAGATCCTGGTCGAAACTCGGAATCCATGCTTTAAGGAACGGATAGGTAAAAAACGCCAGCCCGGTAACAGAAAAACCCTGGACTATTCGAGTGAGTAATCGCCGCCGGTCCATGGGGAATTTTACTCGTCCACCGGCAGGTCGTTAAGTTTCGTTACCCAGCTGAAATGCGTGTCATAGTGCGCATGACCAGTGGGTTGCGGGTTAGTCTTACCCTGGATCAGGCTCGTGGCAATATGCAATTCGCCCGGCCATTTCGTACTTCGAAAAAACAACGTGGTCCCACACTGGCTACAAAAACCCCGCTCTCCCTTTTTCGATGATTGATACCAGACAAGTTTGCTATCTTTCAAGATGACCGCGTTGTCCGGGTAACTAGCCCAGGTAACAAACGCCGCACCATGACCCAACTGGCACATGGTGCAATGACAGTGGCCACACCACAAATGCTCCGCTTCGGTCGAAAACTTCACATCGCCGCACAAACAATGACCGCTGATTGTAGACACTATGACTCCGATAACCGATAGGCTCTGCTTGCTGTGTTATGGAACAGTTCTGCCCGATCCTGTTGACTGTAGGACTGACTCATCTTCTTGAAAGCATTCCACAGAACATGATAAGAACAGGAATCCTTGTCAACCGGGAAATTGCTTTCAAACATGCAACGTGAAGCACCGAATGTATCAATACAAAACTCATAGTATCGGGCCGTTCTTTCGACCAGCTCATCTGAAGTCGGTGGTAAATCACGTTTGTGCCAGTCATATCCGTTAACTTTCATATTAATGCCACCCAATTTGAAAACAACATTATCAAGGTCTTTCAAGGGTGCTATATTCTCGCTCCACTGCGAATAGACCTCATCAAACTTACCCAGATAAGGCCCAAGGCCGAGGGGGCCACCAAAGTGATCGAGGACAATGGTAGTACCGGGGAAAGCACGCGCCAGTTCAACGAATTCCGGTAGCTGGTAATGATAAAACCAGGCGTCGAAGCTAAGCCCCATGCTGTCGAGTACTGCGAAGCCTTCCAAAAACCGGTCATTTCTCATCAGTTGGGCCGGAGGATTGGTATGTGAATTTCTGATCGCGTCACTCTCATGCCATCCTGCCGCATGTCGAATTCCTTTAAACCGGTTCTGGCTTGCCTGAAGGTGCGCCTCGAGGGGCCCTCTCACGTCTGCTCCCAGTGTCAGGTCGGCGAAACTGACGATGCCTTGTGCGATTCGAGTATTGCCATAACCGCCGCTACTGCTCATGGCGGCGATTCCCTGGACAAATTCGGTCTCTCCCACGGGCTGCAATGCTGCAGAACCCGATGAGCGGTACATTGATGAACATTCTACAAAAACAGTACTGACGATGTTGTGATGCTCGCCGTCACCGTCTCGAGTATCAGACAGAATTTCATCCAGAAGATAGCGACTTGCCGGATGATCCCAAAGGTGATGGTGTGGATCACAGATCGGTAGCTCCGGTTCGAGTACTTCTTCTGTTATTTGTGCCAGCCACGTTTGTTGGTCCATTTATTGTTCCCATGGTCAAATGAAGCCTGATCATGCTAGCGTTACCTTGAAATATCCATAATAATAATCAACTATTTAATTAACAAATCGCCCTGATGACATTTAACGCCCTGGCTATAGATTTAGATGGCACATTGTTGATTGGAGAAGAACTCTCTGTCGAGAACCGTGACGCTGTCAGAAGAGCCAACGATGCGGGGTTCGAGATCATTATTGCCACGGCACGATGGCGGCAAATGGCTGAAGGTGTCGCCCGGCAAATCGGCATCAGCAATCCGATTATTGCCTGTAGTGGCGCCCAGGTTTTTGTTCCAACCGAAAACAGGGATATTTTTGATCATAGATTGCCGCCTGATTTCGTGTCTGAGCTCTATGCTCTGTGTAACGATCGACGTTGTGTCGCGACTATCACTACTGAAAATGATGTTCTGATTAAGCTCGATGGGAAACCGGACCCCGCCTTGTTACCTAACGAAATTACCTGGGTGCCAGAGCTCAGCGTAACCGATCACAAGCAACCTCGTATAGCTGCGATTCAGGGTTCGGCTATTGTGAAAGAGATCAAAAACGAGTTGTTCCCACAATATGCTTCCAGGGTAAATATCTACGATTCGATTGGTCCCAACGGAAAGATCATTATCACTATCACGGCAAATGAAGCGAATAAAGGCAAAGCGTTGTTAGCCAGTTGTGAATTTCTCGGTATTGACCCCATGGATGTGGTGACCTTCGGCGATGCAGAGAACGATATCGAGATGTTCAAGGTATCCGGCGCATCCGTCGCGATGGCACAGGCTAGCGATTTGGTTAAGTCGGCAGCGACCACGGTAACCGCATCCAATATGGATCATGGCGTGGCCCTGGCGATAGACCGTTTGCTCGAGACAGGACAGCCTTGACGAGTTTTACTCCTGGACCGCATCTTCGCTCTTAATACGAACACCGACACCCTCCATGCCAACGATTCACCAGGCTATGAGTTCAGGGTGTTGACGTAGAACGTTTTCCCGCATCCCAAGTGGATGTTCTGGGACAGTTATATTGGATTACGTATTTTACTCGCTGGCCCATCTTCAACCAGTCACTTGAATCAACCAGGTGAAGTATTTCAGAAACCCGGGCCAGGACCCGTCGGACCATCATGCTGTTGCTGGGTCCTTTCGATTTGCAAACCTGGGCCGGGGAATTGGTTTTGCGGCGTTTTCTGTATATCGCATAATTTGTTCTTCCGAACGTTGCTGCGACAATCAAAATTACTGGTAAACTGGGGAATGATGCCAAACACTATCAGGTTCGAGCCG
>LWDU01042312.1_pt1 | contig 47436 bp, 45 predicted proteins | sample 727161 | NCBI WGS metagenome assembly LWDU01 (sample SAMN04566230, study PRJNA314399) | hydrothermal vent metagenome | isolation source: deep sea hydrothermal plume seawater | place: Mexico: Gulf of California, Guaymas Basin | collected 2004-07-11
AATTTCAGAGATGGAAAAAACAAAAGTGATGTCCCCTTCGAACAACTGGTTGATTATTTGGAAAAACTAGACGGTTAGATTCCAATCTAATCGGGCTCAGGAGAATCGGTCACGTCAAGATCGTCAATCAAAGCTTCTTCAAGGTAATCAATTGCCTCGCTTTGGGCTCTAACTGCATCGAGTCTTGCAGCCTCATATAAATTGACTTCAATTCGTCTTTCTGCACGAGCTAGAAGTCGCTCTGCCTCTAAAATTCTTTTATTGTTTTTTGCCTCATCACTGAATTCCTTGGCAGCTGCTATGGTCTGCCTAGCATTGCTCATTTCTTGTAAAGGAGGCATTGTTGCACAAGAAATCAAAACAGCTAGCGCAAAAGCAATACCGAAAACTCTTAAGCGACCTGACATTTTTGACCTTACAATATTAAAGATTTGACTAATTCTAAACGTAACAAGTCCGCTGATCTAGGTCAAGGAATGAATAATTATTGGTCCTTGTTACCAAGGTGCAAAATATTTTTTATAAATGGGACGGTTAATTTCCTTTGTTTGGATAACGACTCATAATCAAGAATTTTGATGATTTCCATTAATGAACCGACATTGCGTTCAACTCGCTTGAGTAAATAATTGGCAGAATCGTTAGGTAAATTAAATCCTCTGATATTGGCATGCAGCTGGATGGCTGAAATCATTTCTGTTTCAGAAAGCATTTCCAGTTGATGGACCACACTCATAGAGAATCTAGATGCGAGATCGGGCAGAAAAAAATTTATGCCTTTCGGTGGCTCATGCGATGCGATAACCAGATGACAGTCGGTTGTCTGTAGTCTTTCATATAAATCCAGTAGTTTTCTTTCCCAAGCTTGATTGCCTAAAATAAATTCAATGTCATCAATGCAAATCAAGTCCAGTTGATCTAGATCGTCCAATATCTCAGGACTAAACTGATCAAACTCACACATTGGGATGTACAAACTTTTTCTTGAAAAACGAATACAACGATGGAATGCAGCTTGTAACAAATGTGTTTTTCCAAAACCTTTTGTTCCTGCAATCCATAATAATTTTTGAACATTCATTCGCAGTGATTGATATATTTCTAGATTTGGCCCCGGATAAAAACTATCAAAGACCATGTGTTCAGAGACTGATACTGGAAGTAGTAACTGCTCCACTTAGCGACCTGACTGATAGATTTTCTTTTTTGCTTTAATGCTCCAAATAATCCAATAATCCAAGCCGCTCAAAATACTGGTTACAAAAACTAAAGAACCACACACCATTGAAAGGATTGCAAATGGAAATTGTATACCCTGTGCAAGAATAACCAGGATAATGAACGCTAGCTGCAGTAGCGTATTAAATTTACTAATTCTGGTTGGTTTAGGTTGAGGAACACCCACAAAATATCGGTACAGACTCAAGCCAAAAACAATCATCAAATCTCTGAGAATAACAGTCAAGGTGAGCCATAAAGGGATCAAGTCCATACTCTGTAGAGTGATGAAAAGTGATACCAAAAGTATTTTGTCTGCTGCTGGATCCAGCACTGCACCTAGGTAACTTCGCCAGTTGTTTTTTTTAGCCAAGTACCCATCTAAAATATCTGAAAGGCCGGCAATTAGTATTAGCAAAAGAGACAGTAGGAATTGCTCCTGCCACAACAATCTAATTATGGGAATTACAAGTGCTATGCGAGCAAAACAAATAAGATTTGGAATATTTGAAGGGCTCAACTAAAACTCCATACTAAGATTTAAAACAAGTAAAAGAATAATTATGTTGTTGATGTTAATATACAGCCTCTGTTTATTATAGCTCTAAAATTAAAATTTCATTTCAAAAGATTTTGTTAATAAATGGGTAAGAATGGATCACTGACTTACGCAGATTCCGGAGTAAATATTGATACCGGTAACCAGGTGGTGTCAGCAATAAAATCAATTATCAAAGACACCCATAACGATTCCGTGTTATCTAATATTGGCGGTTTTGGAGGGTTGTATGAGTTGCAAACTAGAGATTATAGTCGCCCAATTTTGGTATCAAGTACGGATGGTGTTGGAACCAAAGTTAAATTAGCTCAAGAGTTAGGTATGAATCACCTGATCGGCATTGACTTGGTTGCAATGTGTGTCAATGACGTTATTGTCCAAGGAGCGAAACCGTTATTTTTCCTAGACTATTACGCAACTTCGAAATTGGATGTGGCAACTGCTTCACAGATTTTGTTGGGTATTGCAAATGGCTGTAAGGAATCTAGTATGGCTTTGATTGGTGGAGAAACTGCCGAAATGCCTGGCGTCTATAAATCTGGTGATTTTGATCTTGCAGGTTTTTGTGTTGGTGTGGTTGACTTCAATGACATTATTGATGGCAGCAACATCCAAAAGGACAATTTAGTGATTGGTATTTCTTCCTCAGGACCTCACTCCAATGGGTATTCTTTGATCCGAAAAATCATTGCGATGCAACAGTCGGATCTCCAAGGTAAATTTGGCAATACTACCCTTGGTGATGCCCTGATTGAACCAACAAAAATTTATGTTCGAGCCATTCTCAATCTTCTTGAGAGATTCACAATCAATGGCATGGCACACATTACCGGTGGTGGATTCAAAGACAACATCGCAAGAATCCTGCCAAACAATTGTGACGTGATTATCAAGACCAATACTTGGGAACAGCCAGAAATCTTCCGCTGGATCCAAAGCCAAGGAAATATTAGTGCAGATGAAATGCTAAGGACATTTAACTGCGGCATTGGTATGGTCTTGATTATTGAACAAAACGATCTAAATGAGGTCTTGGATACACTCTCACAGCTAGACTGTGACTCATATCACATCGGCCATGTTGACAAGGGTTCGGGTCAAATTGTTCTCAGATGAAGAAATCAGAAATCGGTTCGGCAGTATCGGCAATTATTCTGATCTCAGGATATGGAACCAATTTGCAAGCGATTATAGATGAGATTAATAAAAATCTATTACCAATACGGATAATATCTGTCCTTTCTGACAATCCACAAGCCTATGGTATAGAACGAGCAAAAAAATCAGGAATTCCGACAAAAATCATTGATTACCATGGTTTCAGAGACAAAACTGACTTTCATCAAGCCATGGAAGAAAATATCAAAAAACTTGGTCCAGATCTGGTTGTTTTGGCTGGTTACATGAGAATTTTGTCGGAAAATTTTTGCCACCAATTTCGAGGAAAAATCTTAAATATACACCCATCGCTATTGCCAAAATTCAGAGGTCTTAATACCCACCAAAGGGTTTTAGATTCTGGAGATGAATTTCACGGAAGCACTGTGCATTTTGTCACCTCAGAACTGGACTCTGGACCCCTAGTGCTACAGTATCGAACCAGAATTAGGCCCACCGACGATCCAAAGACATTGACACAAAGAGTCCAACTGGGCGAGTATCAAATCTACCCCCTGGTAATCAAATGGTTTGCTGAAGGAGTCTTGAAAATGGTTGAAGGCAAAACAGTACTTATGGGCAAGAAAATTACTAAGCCCAAGATCCTAGAAGAGACTTAAGTTTTGGCCAAAGTCACGCCTGTTTGGCCTTGGTATTTGCCTTTTCTATCCTTGTAGGATTCATCACAAACTTGGTCGGATTCAAGGAAAATCATCTGGGCAACACCTTCGTTGGCGTAGACTTTTGCTGGCAATGGAGTGGTATTTGAAAATTCCAAAGTAACATGTCCTTCCCATTCAGGCTCCAAAGGGGTGACATTGACAATAATGCCACATCTGGCATACGTGGATTTGCCTAGGCAAATGGTCAATACATTTCTTGGTATACGAAAATACTCGACAGTCCTAGCCAAGACAAAGGAATTAGGAGGAATAACACAAACTTCCGATTCCAAATCAATAAAACTAGTCTCATCAAAAGATTTCGGATCCACAACTGCTGAATTAATGTTTGTGAATACTTTGAATTCATTTGCGCAACGCACATCGTAACCGTAACTGGAGGTTCCGTAAGAAATTAAACTCTCCCCATCATCATACCTAACCTGATTCTCAACGAATGGCTCGATCATGCCATGATCCCTTGCCATTGTTTTTATCCATCGATCCGATTTAATTGCCATTGTTTTTTCCCATGTTCATGGAAGAAAAAAAATTATGATTTTCTGACCAAATACGTATGATGCACTAAAATTTGGAGTCAAACTAGAGTTTACCGAATGATTTGACTTATAGTTGACTAGAAACAAAGAAAAGATGGAAAAAATCATACAAGCTTGCCTAAAAACAATAGTTGAATACCCACGATCAATATTGGTGGTTTTGGCATTGGTCGTTGGATTCTTTGCAACTTGGGTAGATGATTTCCAATTGGACGCATCTTCCGATTCCCTGCTGCTTGAAGGCGACCAAGATTTAAGATTCTACAAGAGCATCAAGGCACGTTACGGTGATGATGAATTTCTAGTTGTGACCTATCAACCAGAGAAAGACCTCTTCGCTGCAGAAACTCTCAGTCACCTAAAGAAACTCAGAGATGAATTGAGCAACCTAGATACCATTGATTCGGTGGTCAGTATCCTGGATGTACCGTTGCTTAAATCTCCACCCAAGAGCCTTTCAGACTTGGAAGAAGATGTTCCAAATCTATTAAGTCCAGGAACAGATAAAAACTTAGCCAAACAAGAACTCTTAACCAGCAAATTGTACCGTAATCTTGTGATCAGTTCTGATGGAAAAACCACTGCAATGCAACTCAACATGGTCCTGGATAAAGAATTGAAATCGTTGATAGAGGCTCGTGATGTCCTCCGTGAAAAAAGACTGGCAGAAGCATTGGATACAGATGAGTTAATCCAGTTGAAAATTTTATCGGATCAGATTAGGGAACAACGCGATGTTTATCGAAGACAGAATTTAGAAACAATTACTTCAATCAGATCAGTGTTGGATCGTTACCGAGTTGGGGTGGATATCTTTTTGGGTGGTGTGCCAATGATTACCGTGGACATGATTGATTATATTCAAAGCGATATTAAAGTCTTTGGCACCAGTATTTTACTGTTTTTAATCCTGGCACTGCTTTTTATTTTTAAACGCCCCCGCTGGATGATGATCTCAATGCTATGCTGCTTGGTGGGGCTGATTGTTATGACGGGTTTTTTAGGGCTGGTTGGATGGCCAGTGACGGTTGTTTCTGCCAATTTTGTTGCACTGCTTTTGATATTCAGTTTGTCCATCACAGTTCACTTGACGGTGCATTACCGTGAATTGAATTCCCTACACCCAGAGCAATCCCAACGATGGTTGGTTCACCAAACCCTCATTAACAAGTGGGTTCCTTGTTTGTATACAACGATAACCACAATGGTTGGGTTTGCCTCCCTGCTCATTGCAGGCATTCGGCCGGTGATCGATTTCGGCTGGATGATGTTGATCAGTATGGGAACCATCTTTGTGATGGTTTTCCTCCTCTTCCCATCACTTTTGGTGCTCCTCAAGCGATTGCACACCAAACAAGAAATGGACCTAACCTCACGAATTACCAAAACATTGTCACAACTTGTATTGTCAAGACAAAAGGAAATGGTGTTTGTTTTTGCCTTGATTGCAGCAATCAGCGCCGTTGGAATTACCCAATTAACAGCTGAAAATCAGTTTATTAAAGCCTTCAAGAAAGACACAGAAATCTTCCAAGGCTTAACAGTCATTGACACTGAACTAGGAGGAACAACGCCGCTGGATATCATCAGAAAATTTTGAAGAGGATGAATTTCTCGACATGGATTTCTTTGATGATGAAACAGAAGAATACGATATCGGTGCTGACAGCTATTGGTACAACTCTTTCCGATTAAAGACCGTGGCTGCAATTCATGACTATCTTGAATCCCTCGATGAGGCTGGCAAGGTGTTGTCAATCGCAACCACAGTAGATGTGATGAAAATACTCAATGACGATGAGGAACTTGACACCTTCTTTCTCTCACTTTTGTATAAAAAAATACCCCAAGATATCAAAGAGACACTGTTTGATCCCTATCTGTCTGCAGATGGAAATCAAATACGAATCTCCTTCAGAGTGTTTGAATCCTATCCTGAATTACAACGCAATGCTTTGATCAATAAAATCAAAACCGATTTAGTGGAAACTTTAGGTTTGGAAGCATCTCAAGTAAAACTGACTGGTTTGCTTGTTTTGTACAACAATGTTCTGCAAAGCCTGTTTCGCTCTCAAATCCTCACCATAGGAGTTGTTTTTTTAGCGATTATGGCTATGTTTTTAGTTTTGTTCCGGTCGCTTAAAATCGCCTTTGTCGCCATCTTACCAAGCATGCTAGCCTCTGGTTCGGTCCTTGGCCTGATGGGGTGGCTGAGCATACCGCTTGATGTTATGACCATCACCATTGCGGCAATTTGCATTGGTATTGGTGTTGACCATTCAATCCACTACATCCACCGCTTCCGTTCTGAAATTAAACGACAAGCATCAGCAAGAATAGCGATAGAAAAATCTCACGCCAGTACTGGAAAAGCAATCTATTACACCTCTGTTATTATTGTCGTTGGGTTCTCAATTTTAGGTTTGTCGAATTTTATACCGACAATTTATTTTGGTGTTTTTACGGCCTTTGCCATGTTGGTTTCCCTTATAGCGAACCTTACCTTGTTGCCGTTGTTACTTCTAGGCATCAACTCGGGTAAAATCAAGACATAAAACTTGGAAAATGAAATCAGAAGATCAAAAACCAAACAAGATACTGGTGTTCAATGCCCTGCCCTATGCTAATGGACCAATACACATAGGTCACTTGGTTGGGTACATCCAAGCAGATATCTGGGTACGCTTTCAGAAACTGCAAGGCCTACAATGTCTTTACTTGTGTGCGAGCGATGCACATGGCACACCAATTATGTTAAGCGCTGAAGAAATTGGTGTCGAGCCAAGGGACCTTGCCACTAAATATACCTTGCAACATCAGGAGGATTTTTCGGACTTTTTGATTCAATTTGACAACTACCACACCACGGACTCGAAGGAAAATAAAGAGTTGGTGGAAACGATATTTGCAAGCCTTTCAGGCGCTGGTCATATTGAGAAAAAAATTATCGAACAAGCATACGACGAACAACAAAAGATGTTTCTTCCTGACCGATATGTTCGTGGGGAATGTCCCAATTGTGGGCAAGTTGATCAATACGGTGACAGTTGTGAACACTGTGGAAGTACCTACAAGACTACGGATTTGATCAATCCAATCTCAGTGCTCTCAGGTGAAAAACCTTCTCTAAAAACATCCGAACATTATTTCCTAAAACTCAAGAATTTCGAGTCGATGCTAAAAGGTTGGATTGAAACCATTGATATCCACGATTCTGTTAAAGCAAAGCTCGGTGAATGGTTTGTAACGGGACTAAGAAATTGGGACATATCAAGAGACGAACCCTATTTCGGGTTCAAAATTCCTGGCGAAGAGAGCAAGTATTTCTACGTCTGGCTTGATGCACCGGTAGGTTACCTTGCTTCGTTGAAACACCTATGCGATCAAGACAACAACCCCTATCAGTATGACGATTATTTTAGCAAGGACACTACCACCCGTTTGATTCATTTCATTGGCAAGGACATAATCTACTTCCATGCCCTCTTCTGGCCAGCGGTCCTTGAGGGTTCTGGACTCAAAAAACCCGACGGAATCTATGTCAACGGGTTTCTCACAGTAAACGGTAAAAAAATGTCAAAGTCTAGAGGGACATTGATCAAGGCAAGGACCTACCTGAAGCAACTGAATCCTGAATATCTACGTTATTACTATGCCTACAAGCTCAGCAGTGGCATAGACGATATCGATCTGGACAGCAATGACTTCATTAACAGGGTCAATTCAGACTTAGTGGGCAAATGGGTCAATATTGCCAGCCGCTGTGCTAAATTTATCAATAACGATTTCAACAATCAACTGAGCAGTACGATCAATGACCCTGAATTGCTGGCCAATTTTCAAGGAGAAGCTGATGCCATTGCAGCAATGTACCAAAATCGAGAAACTGGACAAGCAATGCGTGCCATTATGGCCTTGGCTGACCGTGCCAACCAGTACCTAGATCAACAAAAGCCTTGGGTACTTGCCAAAGATGAATCGCAAAAACATCAGGTACAATCCATTTGTACCATGGGTCTCAATCTATTTTATGTCCTAATGATATACCTGAAACCGGTGGTACCAAGCATCGTAAAAAATGCCGAGATTTTTCTCAATGCTGAAAAACGGCAGTGGTCTGATGTTGGAGAAACTCTTATTGACCATCAAATCAGAGACTACAACCCCCTGTTAGTTCGGCTCAAGACCGAGGATATTGATGCCATAATCGATGCCTCCCTATAACAATAAATGGAGAAAAATATGATTGATTTTGATGAGTTCATGAAAGTTGATTTACGAGTTGCCAAGGTCATTGATGCTGAAAATGTAGAACAAGCAGACAAGCTGATAAAAATTACAGTAGATCTTGGAAAAGAACAACGAATAATTTTTGCCGGCATTAAGGGCATCTATGAACCCGACAGCCTGATTGGCAGAAATATTGTTGTGGTAGCAAACCTAGAACCACGCAAAATGCGTTTTGGAGTCTCTCAAGGAATGTTGCTTGCTGCAGGGGATGATCAAAACGGGGTATTTTTAGTCGCACCGGACAGTGGCGCTTCACCGGGGATGCGAGTCAGATAATAAAGACAGAGCGTAAAAAATGAAACCGATCATGGCAAAACGGATCTTCACCTTACAAATCAAACTTTGAGCTGCTGATAGCAGTGATGCTTTCTGCACAAGCAACTGATATCAGCGTGAATAAGGCTACAAGGAAATTGTTTGATTTGGCTGATACTGCAGAAACCATGCTTGCGCTGGGCGAAAAAAAAATCAAACGTGAGATTAAAAGCATTGGATTATTTAATACCAAGACCAAAAACATCATAAATACATGTCAGATCCTGATCGAAAAACACCAAGGACTTGTTCCCAAAATCAGGTCACAGCTGGAAGCATTGCCAGGGGTTGGCAGAAAAACCGCAAATGTTATCTTGAATACAGCATTCGGAGAACCAACTATAGCTGTGGATACTCATGTGTTCCGAGTTGCCAATCGGACTGGCTTAGCAAGAGGAAAAACTCCGCTCGTGGTTGAACAGGGGTTGCTAGATATTGTCCCGAACCCATTCATTCAGAATGCCCATCACTTGTTGATCCTGCATGGCAGATATACTTGCGTTGCCAGAGAACCTTTGTGTTATAACTGTACTATCCGATCTTACTGTGAATTTAACGACAAAAACTAACCCTTCATGAACAACAAGGAAACGCCTCAAGTCACTGCAGCTATTCTCCTCAGTTGTGCTGGGATATTTATGGTGTTTGGCATGCCATTCTTTGTTGGCGGTCTAATTTCTGAACTGGGATTTACTCAAGCTCAGGCTAATTTAATCTCATCAGCAGAGATCGCTGGAATGGCGCTTTCCTCTCTATTGGGCGCTGCATGGATTGGAAGGTTTAACTGGCGGCACGTTGCCCTGTTTGCATTATTTGCAGTGCTCGCAGGCAATCTTTTGTCCTTCTATGTCGAAAATTTCCAAGTTTTAGTTGCCACTCGGTTTATCACCGGGTTAGTTGGACACGGGACGGCTTTTGCTCTCGGAGTGGCAGCAATTGGCAACACCTCACAACCAGACAGGAATTTTGGCTTTACTATCGCATCTCAAGTGGCCATGGGTGCTTTGACTGCCCTCATTGTTCCTAAAACAATTGCAATCTACGGTATAGCAGGGATGTGCGCTCCTGCTGCAATTCTTGCTGTTGTAGCAATGGCATTTATTCCAAGGTTAGCAACTTCTGGACATGCCCAAACCCCCGATTCGAACCAGAGCAAAAGAACTGGAATCTTAATATTGCCCCTGCTCGGGCTCTTGGTCATGATCATTTGGCAAATGGGTGTTGGGCCTTTCTTTAACAACCTTGTCCCCTATGGCATCTCGATTCAACTCGATCCTTCAGACATAGGAACGGCATTGTTCTTGAGTACCGGTCTGAGCATTATTGGTCCATTGACTGCATCTGCACTGGCGAACAAAATCAACAGAAAGATACCAGTTTGTATCGCTCTGACGATACAACTTCTGATCATTCTTTCGTTTCAGGGTGATATTACCTGGATTGGATTTACAATTAGGGCCATCCTATTTCAAACCGCCTGGAATTTCACTGGACCTTTCTTGATGGGGATGATTGCCAACTTGGATGAATCCGGGCGCTATAGTGTCTTAATTCCTGCATCACAGCTGGGCGGTATTGCGCTTGGACATGCTGTGATTGCTTCACTTGTCCAGGGAAGCAACCTTGTCCTAGTCAACTACTTTTGTGCAGGTGCAATTTTTCTTTCTATTTTCTTATTTATTATGGTTGCAGGAAAAATTAAGAATTAGTTGTTGCTCCGTTCAGGGCAATCTTGCAGCTTGCTGCACTACATAAGCACGGATCGCCAGCGCATCATCTTCACTTAGCGCCCCGGCGAATGAACGCATGCCTTGAGCAGAACGGCTGCCGCCAATTACGATCGCTTGCCAGTCCATAAATGTCTGCGAGTTCGCATAACGCAAATCAGGAATCACACCACCTGAAGAAACGCCGAGGCCATGACACATATAGCAATACTGTTCGTAAGCCTTTTTCCCGTGGCTAATGAGTTCCTTGTCTTCGATTACCGACCGCAATTCATCCGTAATGCTCACCTGCCTCACCAGTTTTCTTGCGGGTGGTAGTATTGTGGTTCCTCTGAGCTTGAACGCGAGCAAGCGATTTTCGTTGATCACACCGTTCCAGCGACTACCCATTGGTCCGCCAACCAGCCCAGCGCCGCCGCCACGCCCTGCCATCACCGCCACATATTGCTCTCCATCCACTGCATAGGTGACTGGACCAGCCATGATGGTCGTGCCCACCTCGAAGTTCCAAAGCTTCATACCTGTGTCAGCGGCAAACGCAACAAACTCGCCACTCCCCAAACCCTGAAAAACTAGGTTACCAATCGTGACGAGTGTGCCACCGGGTAGGTCTGCGTGCTCAACCCGCCAACGCTCTGTTTGTGTCTTTGGATCCCAAGCCAACAATCGCGTACCGAATCGAAGTATCTGTCGATTACCCTGTGGATTGAGTTCAGTAACTCCCTCCTCGATGCCTTTATTCTGGAAACCGGGCTTATAGGTATATGCCTCATCATGATTATAATAACCCGGTACGCTGAGAGCAGGGATATATGCCAGCTGTGTGTGCGGACTGTAACTCATAGGATACCAGCTGTGTCCACCCGACGGCCCCGGTACGATCAAGCGACCTTGATTCTTGTAGCGTGCGAATGGATATTCCACTGGCCGCCCGGTGGCCATATCTATATGACTAGCCCAGTTCTGTTCAATGTATTGTTGAGCCGAAAGCAATTCGCCCGTAGCACGATCTAGTACGTAGAAGAAACCGTTTTTTGGTGCCTGAATTAATACCTTGCGCGGCTGGCCCTCAACTTCAATATCAGCAAGGATTATTGATTCCACTGCTGAGAAATTCCATGACTCTCCCGGTGTCGTCTGGTAATGCCATACATACTCTCCGTTGTCTGGGTTGACTGCCAAGATGGATGACAAAAACAGATTGTCGCCACCGCCAGGGCTGCGCAATTCGCGACTCCATGGTGTGCCATTACCAACACCGAAGTACAACAGGTTTAGCTCGGGGTCGAAAGCCATCGAGTTCCAGACCGTGCCCCCTCCGCCAGTTTTGTACCATTCTTCACCCGTCCAAGTCTTTACCGCCCTTTCGAGCGCTGCACTTTCCTGTGGTTGCGAGGGGTCACCGGGTACCGTGTAAAAACGCCAGTCGAGCTCACCATTGCTAGCATCATAGGCAGACACGTAACCCCGCACGCCATAGTCGGCACCGGAATTACCGATAATCACCCGGCCTTTTACAATTCGTGGCGCGCCTGTAATGGAGTATGGCTTGCTGCGATCGATGGTTAACACCGACCAAAGTAGCTCACCGTTTCTGGCATCGAGTGCAAACAGGCGACCATCGAGTGTGGCCGCGATAACCTTACCATCCCAAACTGCCAGCCCACGACTAACCGCATCGTGAACAGCGTACTCAGCCACCCAGACCCTCGAGGTCTCCGGATTATGTTGCCATAGCAACTCTCCCGATCGGGCATCGATGGCATAAACAATATTCCAAGCACCACTTACATAGATAACTCCATCAACAACGATGGGCGTGGCTTCTTGACCCCGGTCGGTACCTAGATCCAGGTACCAGGCCAGACCCAGTTCGCTGACATTGTCAGCATTGATAGTAGTCAGCGGACTGAATCGCTGCTCATCATAGGTACGGCCATGTGCGAGCCAGTTCTGCGGCTCTCTGTCTGCGTTGATGATACGCTGCATATCAACAGCAGCAACCCCTATGGGTTTGTTGTAGTCAGCCATAGAGCTGGCTAGGATAAACACTGAGATGGAGAGTAATGCGGCGCAGTTTTTCATGTATCAACTGTACAGTGAAGTGACATCAGCGCTGTTATTTTTTTAAATAGAGATCGGTAATGGTTCCTTCGTAAGCCTCTGCCGCCATAGTGAGAGTTTCAGAAAGTGACGGGTGAGGGTGAACGGTCAAAGCAACATCGGACACATTACAATCCATTTCTATGGCAAGGCTGATTTCTGCAATCAGCTCTCCAGCATTGGTTCCAACAATTCCGCCACCGAGGAGTCTCTTGGTCCCTGGCTCAAAGAGTAGCTTGGTTAAACCCTCAGACCTGTTGATGGTGAGAGATCTGCCGCTGGCTGCCCATGGAAATATACCCTTCTCATAGGATATGTTATCTGTTAAACAGTTGTTTTCTGTAAGACCAACCCAAGCAACTTCTGGATCGGTGTATGCAACGGATGGGATGCAATGGGTATCGAGGGCTGTATTGATCCCTGCAGCAACCTCTGAGGCCACTTTGGCCTCATGACTGGCCTTATGTGCAAGCATAGGTTCACCAACGACATCGCCAATTGCAAAGATATTGGAAACATTTGTTCGCATTTGATAATCGACAGGTATTATGCCATTTTTACCAACTTCAATACCGGCCTTCTTAGCATCAATTAAATTTCCATTTGCCACCCTACCAACTGAAACTAGAACCACATCATACACACCTGAATGAGTCGACTTAGAATTTTTGAAGGTGATTTCAATGCCTTCTTTTTTTGCCAAACCAGTGGTGACTTCAAAGCCCTTAAATATTGCATCACACTTTCTCTCAAGCAACTTCTCAAGAGGTTTTACTAGGTCCGGGTCTGTACCAGGCATCAATGTGTCGGTCAATTCTACTATACTTACCATGGATCCCAATGCAGAGTAAATAGTTGCCATTTCAAGACCAATAATTCCCCCACCTACGATAAGGATACTATTTGGGATCTCTGTGAGCTCAAGTGCACTGGTAGAGTCAATTATCCTGGGATCGTCGGGTAGAAATGGTAGAGTTTCTGGCTCAGATCCTACTGCGATAATACACTGCTCGAAGGTTAAAAGTGATTCCCCTTTATCGGACTCAATTTTTAAGCTGTTGGCAGATATAAAATAGGCAGAACCTTGAACAACTGTCACATTCCGTTTATCAGCCAAGCTTTTTAATCCTCTTGTCAATCCTGAAATTAGCTTATTCTTCCAATTTTTCATTACTTCAAGATCAAGCTTTGGTTCATTAAAATAAAGTCCAGTAACCGCTGCTTCTTTGGAATCGTCAATGACTTTGGCAACATGCAGTAAAGCCTTTGATGGAATACAGCCAACGTTGAGACAAACGCCGCCTAAGTTGGCATATCTATCAATAAGCGTAACTTTCATGCCGAGATCAGCAGCCCTGAATGCTGCCGTATAACCACCAGGGCCTGAACCAATCACTACAAGCTCTGTGTGTTCATCGGATGCATCGGTAATCTTAGTCATTCTTACTCTCTGACTTTCCCATTAATGTATCTGGGTCTTCAAGTAAGGATTTGAGTAAAGAAGTAAACTGAATGCCTGCGACGCCATCAGCAACCCTATGATCGTATGACAAAGACAATGGTAGAATCAGTCGTGGTAAAAACTGTCCCTTAATGTGAACTGGTTTTACCTTAGCCTTGGATATTCCTAAAATAGCCACTTCTGGAGCATTGATGATTGGCGTGAAGCCAGTTCCTCCAAATCCTCCAAGACTTGAGACGGTGAAAGTACCCCCTTGCATCTCCTCTAGTTTGATTTTTCCCTCCCTAGCGATCGCACTGAGTTCACCCAATTCTTGTGCGATAGTTAGAACGCTTTTTCGGTCAGCATCTTTCACGACAGGCACTAGAAGTCCTTGTGGAGTATTAGCAGCAAANATGCCCTGCTTCTTTGCCTCATCCTTCATTTCCAAGCGCATTTGCTCAATGGCATTGATATCCACTTCATCGTGTTGGGTGACATGAGGAATATTTAACCAGCTGGCTTGGAGCCTGGATCCAGAAATCTTTTTGATACGACTAAGAGGAACCATCTCAATATCCCCAAAACTTGAATGGTCAACTTTAGGGACAGCTGGCAACCCAACCTGTTGGCTCGTTGGTTCAGACGATAGAATTGATTTGACGTGGTCTTTAACGTCCTCCACCAGAACTCGCTGCTGCATACCTGTTCCCTTGACTAGGGTTAAGTCGACACCCCACTCACGTGCCAACTTCCTGACTGAAGGACTGGCATGAATTCCAGCAAAGGATTTTTGAATGACTACCTGCTGTTTGGGTGGAGCTTCTGTTTGAACTTCAGGTAGTGGTTCGGGCTCAACACTTGGTTGGGTAGTATCTTTCTCTTTAACGTGTCCCTTCTGTTGTTTTATAATCGGTTGTTTTTCCAGTGCGGTCACAGAGATTTTACAAATCTTATCGCCTTCACTGACTTTTGATCCTTTGTCGACAAATAGGGTTTCAATGGTACCGGCAACAGGCGAAGGCAGATCCATGGCTGCTTTCTCAGTCTCAAGGGTCAACAACGGATCGTCAACTTTCACCGTGTCTCCCTCGATAACCAACATTTCAACGATTTCGACCTCCTGAAAATCACCTACGTCAGGTAATAGAATTGTCTCCATCTTTGAAATTTCAGCTCTCCTTATAACAATTTTGGATTGTTTTTTTCAGTATTGGTGTTTTTTCACCCCCATCAAGCGCTGTCGTCAATTGAATTAAGCAATGCCTCCAATTCTCCGGCTTGATACATTTGTTCGACGATATCGGATCCACCTACAAGCTCACCATTGATATACAGTTGAGGGAATGTAGGCCAGTTGGAATAACTTTTTAAGCCATCTCTCAACTCTGGTTCTTCGAGTATATTGACAAATGCAAATCGTCTTCCTGAAGCCTTTAAAATTCCGCAAACTTTTGCAGAAAAACCACACTGGGGAAAATCTGGGGTGCCTTTCATATAAAGCAATAATGGAAAATTTTTTAACTGTTCTTCGATCCGTAAATTAATCTCCATGAATAACACCTACTGTTCTTGATGAAGATCTATTATAAATTTTATGACAGAGAAAGTGTCCCTTACGCCTTCTATCAAAAAGGAATAAAAAATTGTTATACTCTTAGAGTTGCTATGTAGGAAAGGGAAAAGATCTTTAAATTATCAATTTTAAAAAAAGGGTAAACAATTATGAATCCACTAGATAAAATTTCAGGAACAATCGTTACCGGTCTCGTCATTTCGGTAGTCATTGCAGTCGGGACCAGTTTGGCAGGAGCAAGTGCCGCCAATTCACTGATCAATAGGCTTGCTCTATTATTTCAATTTTGTCCAGGCCCCTTCTATAGGGGAAGCTAATGCAGATGCTGAAGGCCCAGGTCCTGCAGCAATCACAAAATATGTTGCCCCAAGGGCACTCCTCTGGTTCCGTTGGGCGGCCTTGGTAACTTGGTTGTCCGGCGCATTATTCCTATTTCTAAATGGAACCCTTGGAGACGCTTTTGAACTTGGACTGCGAACAGGAAATCCCTATGCAACTACCATAGGTATTGGTGCTTGGCTGGGAACCATTATGTTGTTCAATGTCTGGATTCTTATCTGGCCAAATCAGAAAAAAGTACTCGGGATAGTGGAAGCAACAGCTGAAGAAAAAGCTAGAGGTGCTAGAATTGCATTTCTTGCATCCAGAACCAATACCATGCTGTCCATCCCAATGCTCATGAGCATGGTTGGCGCTGGTCACGGTTTCTTTATGTAAGAATTACCCTTATCCATCAAAAAGGCCCAGCTTGCTGGGCCTTCTTTTTTAGGTTTTGTGTTTGACTACAAGAGCTTTGATCAATTGCAAACTGTTAGAAGCAGTCCAGTACAAGACCATACCTGCTGGGAAAGTGTAGAACAGAATAAAAAATGCCAAAGCCATTAAATACAATTTTATTTGTTGCTGTTTCAACAAATCACCTTGTAAATGTTTGTCCTGAAAATTGAGGGCGCTTAAGACTGTAATCAAGGTCATTAATAACGGCAATAAATTAAATGTCCCACCAAAGTAAGGGATGACAAATGGTAGATTCATCCATTGGTCTGGTCTGGATAAATCATTAATCCATAAAAAACCTTGCCCTTTGAGCATGATACTTTCACCTAACATGTCAAAAACGGCAATAAAAATTGGGATCTGAATCAATAAACCAGCCAAACTCTTGACCGTGAACATTGGGCTAATCCCTTTTTCTTGGTAAAGAGCAAGCGTCCTTTGATGAGCTTCTTCACCGGTGTAGTTTGTTTTTATCTTTTTCAATCTCGGTTGAAGCCAAGCCTGAATTGCATTAACTTCTTGCTGCCACCTTTCAGCGATATTTGATAAAGGGTACAGAAGTATTTTAATGATGAGAGCCAACAAGATGATGGAAATACCAAGGTTGCCTACCCAGGTAAAAACCCATGATAGAATCATCTGAAAACCGAAACATATCCATCGGAGCCAATCCCACAATGCGCTGTAGAGCAGATGTTTGAGTTGAGAAGAAACACGCATGAGAGCCGAACGTTCGATAGGACCCAAATAAAGAATGAAGTGATACTCTCCAGATTCTGAATTCGAGGCCAGAGCAAACGCATTTGAATTCGGATCAATTTCTTGGATTGAATAAGATTGAATCGTTTCACCCGGAGAAATCAGGAAAGACCAAAATCGGCTTCTAGCCCCATGCCATAATTTCTCTGAGTGATTTTGGATTGTTTTATGCTTCATTTCCTCGATGCCTTTGGGCGAAAAAGAAATTAAGCTAGTGCCATTGTACAGACCGCCCAAGCCGACGATATCTTCAGGGAGAAGCATTTTGTTTGCTCTGATTTTGATTGTTATGGGCTTGGAAGAAGAAATCTTCAATTCGAGCTTATGAGATGTTTTCGAGATTCTGTACGACAATCTGGTAACAGGATGGGTAAGACCGTTTTTCAGTTGAAATAAGAACTCTACATTCTCAGTATTGTTTATAGTTTTTGCCTCAAAAAAATCCTCTTCAATAAATTGAAGCTGTTCTATGGAAAAAAAATTCTCCCCTTTGTTCATTAAATTTACGTCAATTTTGTTCTCATCGTCGCAACTCGGATAACAAACTGTCCAAACTTTTGGCAAGGGTCGATTTTGGTCAAATTCTATCTCTTGGAAAGGTGTATCAATAAACAGAGCCTCTGCAGATACAAACGTGGGTAAAATTGATACAGTCAAAAGCAAAATTATTGCAATTATGTTGCTTGTCTTCATTTGTAAAATCGCTTCATTTCCTTCATCGCGGATTCCAGTAAACCCTTATCGAGATCCCGTGAACTGATGGGCAGATAATCTTGATTTAATACTTCATAATAAGCGCCGTAAGAAACAACCACCTTATCACCGTAAACTATGGCGTAGGAATCATAACTGCCCGTTACCAAAAATTTCCAAGACTCTCCACTAAATAGATTAAAACCACTGCTGTAATCGCTTTCTGGATTGGAGCAGCCAAGGACTTCAGTGAGCAAAGTAGGCACTATATCGTTGTGTGAAGTTCGTTGAGAAAATTCTTTGGGTTCTTTGTCTGGCCAAAGGATAAACAATGGAGTTTTCAATTGGGCACGGCTGTAGTTGCTGGCATGCCCATAATAACCGGTGTCATAGTCATTCAGCTCGTATCCATGATCCGAAGTTATAATGATTACAGTTTCTTTTTGCAAACCACTACCCTTCAAGGACTCAAGTATCGTATCAATCTCTGAGTCTACAAATAGAATGGATTGGGTATAACGCCCAACTTCTTGAAGGTGCTCATCCGTTTGCTTGGTCAGGAACTGTTCTGGAATAAGATTAAAATCTATCACATCAATGGCGTTCATGGGTGGGTCGTAATGGAGGTAACTGAAAAATGGCCGTTCGGATTTGTACTTTGACAGCCACTCCAACCATTTTGTTGTGACCAAACGGTTACTCTCCTTCTCCAAAGGACTGAGTTTTTTTACATTCAAATCATTTACCCGAGCAAAGGCGGTTCTATCCAAAACAGTGGGACTGCCAAATCCTGCTGAACTGATCCCCAGCACCTGGTATTGATGATCCATAAATTTATCAATTAAAATAGATGAACGCTGGTTGTCGTGAAACGTCCGCCAATAGGTTGAGGGTATCCCATAAAAGATAGAAAACGCACCCATTCTGGAGGATGTGCCACCACTGTAATGGTTGTTAAATTGGATGGCTTTTTCTTTAAATTTTTCGATGGTTGGGGTTATTTTTGGGTCAACCATTTCAGGTCTTAAGGCATCGACCACAATCATGAGCACATTCAATGGCTTACTCAATTTTTCAGAGCAGGTCATAGGTTTTATTGGATAACTCAGTTCTTCGGCAAAAGCTTCACCCAGTTTTTTAACAACCCTCTCATTCCTAAGAGCTTCGGAGTCGATCCATCCCAACCGGGCTAAATCACGTTTTGCATGCAACGGGCGATATGCCGGTAGGTACCTTGTAAAACCTGTAATGGCATTGTAGTAAGTTGCATCTGCCCATATGTGTAGGCCTTGGACATACCCCCAACAAATCAAAATCAACCAAGCAATTTGTTTGCCGTATAAAGGTTTTTTTTCTGCACGCTTCAGCCGGCTGAACAATTGGTTTGCGAGCATCGACTCAAACACTAAAACAACTAGGAACTGGACAGTAATCAATACATAGGTGAGTGGGTTAAACAGAACACCGGTCAGTAAACTTAAATGGTATCTATTTTCAGCAAAAAAATTTGCATCCACTATCAATGAAGTATTGATGAATGTGGCAAAGAGTATGGCCAGAAAAAAAATTAGGCGTTTGTTTGGAACAATTAAACTAAGGGGCATCAACAGTAATACAATTGGCAGGTTACTCAAGATTATGAAGTGTGTAACCGAGGCCAAGGGAACATAACTGAGAGCCAAGGCATCCGCTGGGAACGAGTAAAAAAACAGGTAACGGAGCCCAATTAGAGTGGCAATGAAACTATTGATCAGTCCAAACCAACCAAGCCATCGCAACAATATTTTTTTCTGCGTCCCCATAAATTCGACAATTACTTCAGTAACTTTATTATTTCCTTGGGACCAACGTTTCGCGTTTGGCCCAAATTATACACCCACTGCTCTCTGATGCTTTTTATCTCGGTCATGATTTGATCTGTTTGAGAAATCACCTCGTTTATTTTCTCTGAAATTCCATCTATGTCATCGGGCAAAATGATTTTGCCTACTTTATTACGTATCCATGATTCGAAAGGCTCGATTCCCAACTCTTGCCATTTTAGGTTTCTTACTCTAGGAGGAAGGTCGATAAATATTACCGGTTTACCCAGACCGAGAGAGTATTCAATGGAAATACCAGACCAGTCGGTAATAAGTAGCTGAGACCTAAATAGAGATTCATTTTCACTCATTGACAAAATCAAATTAAATTTTGGATGATCACTAAAATTTGCCTGTAAACCCTGCAAAACACCCGGGGTTCTTTTGACTGTCTCGTAGTGTGGCCTTACAGTGAGCGTGTGGCCTTGATCAAGTATGGCCTTACAAAGCTTGGAACCAATTGTATTGAGTATACTTTGATCTCCCCAAGTTGGTGCCAACAGGACATGAACCTCTTCATTTTGGGGGGGGTGAACTGCATTCTCCATTAAGGCCTCTAAACGATTGCTGCCGTATGGAATGAGATTTTTTTTCTTCAAATCATAGATCTGCTCTCTGGCTCTGATTTCTTTTGCTTGATGTGGTCCTGCACAAAGAAGGCTGTCGTAGTGATCAAATGAATTGGAGTTATCAACCATGTGTGTGCTGGTCAAACTATGAAACAGATACACATAATGAACAGGGTGAACGGATCGCTTTAATTCAAAATTATTCAAGTCCATCATAGTTAATACCAATAGTTCGGCTTCCAGGTACTGGAAAAAAATGGTTCGTAAAAAGCCTTCAGGAATCCAAAAACTTTTTACATAGGGATTGCCGGTTTGCAACCCCGGGTCATTGTGATCGGATGATACATAGCAAATACGTTGCTTATATTCTTCAGTTAATCCTGTCACCAAGGGTTCGAGGTGATGCCAATCTTGGTAACTTTCTGCAAAAATTACGATTCTTTTTTCGACAGGATCAAGTTTTTTAAATTTTTGGTATTCTTGCCAATGTGATAACCAATTAAACACAATTAACGGTTTTATCGTTCCTTATTATGTTCTTGAGGTGTTTTCCTGAAAAAGGACTTTAATTTATACCAATAGGTTTTGACAACCAGACCCAGCGTTGCAAGCATCCCTATCACAGCTGAGAGCAGCATGCTGCCTGTGCTGGGATCCAAATAAGCCTGAACAGGCTCGATAAAGCCAACACTTACAAATGCAATCAGTAACACTGAGTTCCTTACATTCTCGCTCATGCTTTGCTCCCTTGGATGTTTGCTGCTAATTCTAATCGATTATAAAAAAAAACAGAGAGATTTATCTCAATATTATTTTTCTTTAACTTTGATCATTGGATATATTTCATCCCTAGCTCTTTTTAAATGAACTTCATCATCAATCTCTGCCCAGATTAGGTCTTCAATTACCAGACAATCAATATCAATCTCTTTAGCAGCAGCAACCAATGCGTCGGTTTCGTAATCGTAGAAAAGCGAATGTACAAATTGTTCTTTTGCATGGCGTTGCATACAGGCAAAAAGTTTAGGACTAACTTTTACTATCCCCACAAGTTCCCCACTTGGCTCGCTGTTAAGTTGTTCTTTCTCTTTCGACATACCAACCAAATGATTATCTTTGGTTTCAACAAAAACTTCATCGCCTGATTTAGTAAATCCAGAGAGCAAAATGCATTCGTCGGATGGAGAATTGATCACAGCTTTAAGGGCTTTTTCTTCGTAGATAATGTCCGATTCAAGCAGTAAAAAAAGACCGTTCACATATTCCCTGACACAGTATAGGGAGTACATTGTGCCTGATTTTTCAAACTCCTGATTCCAAATTGTTTGGATACTACCTGGGTATTTCTCGGTCAGGATTTCAAAATTCTGTGGCTCATAGCCTGTTACTATCCAGATTCTTTCAATCCCATGTTTTAATAACTTCCTGATCGATTCTTCAATAATTGGGTGGCGGTCAAAAATAATAAAACCTTTTGGTTTTCCGGCCATAGCATCGGGCAATCGTGTTCCCATCCCAGCTGCCAATATGACGGCTTCTTTGATCATTTTTTACGGCCCAAAGAATTTATTAAACAAGGTGCAAAGTAGGCTGATTTTCTCTTCGGTAATCTCACCCATAGTTGAAATCCTGAAAATGGTTTCACTTAAATTGCCCTGCCCTTGATAGATAACAAAACCATTGGTTTTGAGGAAATCATGCAACGCTGCATAGGAAACCCCAGTTGGCAGGAGGTAGGAATAGAGCACTGAAGAATAATCAGCAGCTGGAAGCAGTGTCTTGACCCCTAACTCCAACAAACTGCCTGCGATTCTTTTAGCTCGGGAATCAAATAAACGGTTGCGCTGATGCCATCCACCAGAATCAAAGAATTCATCCAGTGCAACTTTGAATGCAAATGCTACATGGGTAGCAGGGGTAAAAGGGGAAAAACCATCTGCGTATTGAGCTTGAAAATAATCAAACAAATTAAAATAGACCGTGCTTGGTTCTGTTAGAGTATTTGACCATACATCCGGATGGGCCATGACGAAGGAAATGCCAGGAGCGCCGTGAAGGCATTTGTTAGCCGTTGCAGCCAGTGCCGCTAGGTTGATTTCTTCTCCCAGGATTTTCTCTGCCCCGAAACTGCTTACGGCATCTAAAAAGATTCGAACATTATGATCTTTGCAAACCTTTCCAATTTCAACAAGTGGATTCAATCGTCCTGTAGTGGTTTCATGATGAACCAAAACAAGATTCTCAATTTCTTGGCATTCGCTAAGTTTTTTGTCAATTAAGTCAACGTCAATTGGTTTTTCCCAATCAAATTTGAGAATCTTGTAGTCGCGATTAGACGCTTTTAATATCCGTTCCATCCTAGCTCCATAAACACCATTATCAATGACCAACGTAGTTGAATCTTTGGGGATGAAAGTAGTTAGCATTGCCTCAACAGCACCGGTACCTGAAGCAGTTAAAAGTACCGATCGGTAATTGCAGCTAGACAATCCAGAATAAACTTCGCCCAATCTCTTGTTAATGTGTTGAACAAGTTCTGCAAATTCTAATTCACGATGACAAACATCCTTTCCAGAAAGTGCCTCTCGAACTCTTTGGCTCAAATTTACCGGTCCAGGGTTCAGTAAAATTTCGCTGCCAGATTTATTCATTCAATCAAGTTCCTGTATGTGTTGCTTGAATCTTGATGCCACTTCGGGCGGAGCTATTTTTGGTCTTAGCAAGTTGTTGCTAATGCCTGGCTCGGTTGGCATGTGAATAAAAGACAATTTATTTACCTGACTTGACAAATGTTTTTTCAGATCCGATAAGCTAATGTGCTTGGCCACATGAGAATACCCAGATGCTGCAGCAACCAGAGAGAAATCAATGGTTTTGGAAACGGTTTTCTGAGAACCTGTGGACTCGTATTCACCATTGTCCAAAAGGATGTGAATTAGATTCTTAGGATTTTCATGGCAAAGACTGGTTATTGCACCTAAACGCATGAGCAGTGCACCATCTCCATCGACAACGATCACTCTAGCTGTTGGTTTTGTCTTTGCCAAACCCAATCCAATACTGACAGCACAGCCCATTGAACCAACCATATAAAAATGGTTGGGACGATCAGCAATAGAATACAATTCTCTGCTGGTGTAGCCGGTTGTTGCAATAATCAAATCACCCCTTCCAGTGTTATCAACTATGGTTCTCAGCACCTTTTCCCTTTTCGGGTCAGGATGTGTCGATAGGCTTTCATAGCTGGTTTGTTCTTGTTTTAAGGCTTGATCTGAATGAGAGTCAATTTGATGAGGTTTAACTGAACCTTCCTTCATTACCAGTGCATGGGATATCCCTTGTCTCATAATCGAGGAAGCCACTGTTTCCAAGGTGTTCTTAATTTCTGAATTCTCAGTGGGGAAAAACGACCAAGGTACTTCCATTAAATCGAGTAAATCGGTAGTGATTTTACCCATCAATCGATGCTGCGGTTCATCTGGCGAAGCTGAAGGATCCCCTCTCAAAGTAACCACTATGAGAACAGGGATTTCAAATGTTTGCAATAGGGATGTAATAGGATTAACGACATTTCCCAGACCAGAATTCTGGAGCATAACCACGGGATATTGGCCTCCCAAATAGACTCCAGCAGCAATGGCAATGGCATCTCCCTCATTGGCAGCAGGAATATAATCAATCTCAGGAGAATCAATGATGTGGTTGATAAATTCTTTCAAAAATGAACATGGAACACCCGAATAGGAAGTGAAACCGTAATCCGTTGCTTCTTGAACAAACAGTTCTGTATCAATCATAAGAAATTTCCTGCCCCAAGAAGGTCCTCCAAGGTATCAATATCAAGCCAATGTCCTGTGGTGTAAACAACCTTAACTCTAGTTCCTTCAGAAACAAGATGGGTGAACAGATGGTGAAACTTGGCAGCATTAAAATCAGTTTCCTGTCGCATTTTGTTCATCGACTCTTTTAATGTTGGAATCATGTTGTTAGAAAATTTCACCACGCCCATCCACTCACCATCAATGATTTTAGGATCTAGGTTTTCAGCAGAAACTTTGAGAAAAATTTCATGACTATAAGAATTTCTTGAATGCGGTTCAGAACAATGAACATAGTCTGCTGCTCGCTCTTTGTTAACTGAGTCCTGCCATTGGGTATCAACAACAATAACAACTTCGTCTTCAAAACCATCCATTAATTGCAATAGATACGGTTTGAACAAAACATCGCCGAAAGAGACAAAAAGATCTTGGTTAAGGTCTATTCCGAGAAGTGCCTTCTCAAAGGAAACCAACTCACTGGTATCAGCATAATCATCATTATCAACATAGCGGAGACTGGGCAAATCAATGGCTTCTTTTTGATACCCCCTGACCACAGTAATCTCTCTGATTCCATGTTTGTTATATACATCAACAATGTGGCTCAGTATTGGTCTTTCCTTGATTTTGAGCATTGATTTTGGTTGTTGTTCCGTCAAACTGCCCATTGCCGAACCTCTTGAGGCAGCAAGAATAATAGCTGACTTTGTCTTAGGTTGTTGCGGCAGATACAGTTCCTCTGCTTGCAACAACTCAGAGACCCCTTGCAATCTGAAGATTTCGCTGACACTGGCTATCCGATCCTCCAACTCGACTACTGATTGGTTTTGAATAATTGAAGTGGCTGTTTGCTGCATTGCTTCAATTGAGCTTCGAATCATATGATTGGCCCAAATGGCAATGGAAAAACCTGCCTCGGTAAAAATCTCTGTCGGGGTAGAATAATACTTCGTTGGCACTATAATTACCGGTAATCGATCGCCCCACTCCTCTTTAAAGGCAAGAATTTCTGATGGATTAGTCATTGCACTATGAATTAAAATGGCATCGGAACCCGCCTGGTGGTAGGCTTCCGCTCTCTTGATTGCTTCGCTTAACCCCCAACCAGCAATAAATGCTTCAACTCTTGTAATAATTGAGAATAGATCATCTTTTTGTACATCTTTACCGGCCTTAATTCGACTGCAAAATTCATCGATGTCTGCCAGTTGTTGCTTGTTGCCGCCTATGAAGCTATTGGTCTTAGGATAGAGCTTATCCTCTATGCATACGGCTGCAATTTCTCTTTGCTCAAGCTTGCTGACCAATCGTCTGACGTTATTGAAATTTCCATAGCCGGTATCTCCATCAAGCATGATAGGAACAGAAGTTGCATCCGACATGAATTCAAGCACTTCCAAAACTTGTGTCCAGCTGGCCTCATTGCTGTCTCGAACTCCATATTGTGCTGAAATTGCAAGTCCTCCAGCCCACAGACCCTTGAATCCCGATTCCTCTGCTATTTTTGCACTGATACCATTGTGCGCCTCGAGCAAAAATTCTAAATTTTGACTGTCAAGTAAGGTCCTAAATTGACTGGTTTTCTTCTCTTTTATCATTCGCTCCAAACGATGATCACAATAATCCTTTGAATTTTTCAGCAATTGCTTCAACATCTTCTGCATCAGCATTACTGTATTCAGGATAGGATTGGAATCGTTCTGGAATCTTGATGGTGGCATCAAAGCCTATTTGCTCAGACTGAAGAGCAATCCCATGTCCTGGATCTTTTTCTGCTGAAGGATCCATTAAAAAAGCGTGGCCAGATTTATTGATGATGGAATCCGTGTAAGGTTGCACTCGGGTATTTATTGCCCACTCTACTTCAGACAAATCATAGGGATTGACATCAGGACCAACGACGACCACAATTTTTGCTGTCTTACCCCATCTTCCACTTGCATCCCAGACAGATTGTAAAACAAACTTACCGAATTCAGAATGAGGTTTCTGAGCACCGTCAACAGACAATTGAACAAAATAACTAAGATTTGGAGTGACTACAACATCTTGAACTTCAGGGATTTTTGCCTGTAAATCACTCAACAATTCCCCTTCAATTGGCATGCAAGCCATATAGTTGTGATCAAATGGTGGTTGCATTTCCATTGTTGAATACCATATTGGGTTTTTGCGATGGGTGATGGATTGAATCTCTATAAGGGGAAAAAGTTGTGCATCATCATAGTAACCCACTGGGTTAGAGTGAGGACCAATGGTAACGTCTTGATCAGGCAAAAATTTTCCCTCAAGTATCCATTCTGCTGTAGCCGGAACTGCAATATCAATTGTCTCACAGTCAACCACATCCACTGGTGCGCCTCTCAAACCACCTGCAAAATCCATCTCATCTAAACCGAATGCAATACTTGTTGCTGCTGCTATTTGTACAACAGGGTCAACAATGCATGCAATGGCCACTTCAAGTGGCTGCTTCATCTCCTGTGCTTTTGCCCAATGAATCCCAACATCGTTTCCTGGGGGATTCCAGAACGCGAAAATTGATAGGCATTTCTTTTGCTCGTCTTCGGAATAAACATCACCGTGAGGATGTGAAGCATTCCACAGTTGCGTTAGCCGATAACACCCTGTGTTGGGTATACCGGTCTCTGGATCTTTTGTTATCACCACGGCATTTGTGATATAGGCAGGTCCTTCTTTTCCAAACCACACATGCGGCAGCTGTTTTCCTATATCGATGTCTTTACGTTCAATCTTAATTTCCTTGCAAGGTGCTTTAGAGCTCTCAATCTTTCTGGGTTTATGCCATAAGGATTTATCAGTCAAAACTTCAGCATGTCTGAGTTTGCCTTCCAGAGGGTCTTCTTTACCTAAAATCATGGATGTTCTTTCACGAGTGCCATATGGATTAAACAAAACTGGGATATCAGGACAATTGTACCCAGACAAGTTATTGAGCATCAGAGCGGGTCCATTGGAATTGTGTATAAACCTCATCAAGGGTTGCAATTCTGTTGTTCCCCTTGCCACATTGAGTTCTATATCAATCTCTTTTAATTGATCTTTACTCTTTAGTAACTGAATGTACCCTCGCATGTCATCAAAAGCTATCATCTGCTCCAAACTCCTAAGTAGCAGCCAAAACTGCAAATTTTCAACTATAAAAAGTGATTATTATACCAAGATAAACATTAGGATAATTTTTTTGTAAGCTATAGAATAACCCACTGATTAGTATTTCTGAGGAATTATATGGAACGAAAAGTTGCAATAGTTACCGGTTCAGCCACCGGGGTTGGTGCTGCTACTGCAGTTTTACTTGCTGAAAAGGGGTGTAATGTAATTATCAACTACACCAAAAGCAAGAAAGAAGCAGATGAAACAGCAGAAATCATTCGAAAGAAAGGAATTGAAGCCATTGTCTGCCAAGGGGATGTTGCAAATGATGATGATTGCAGAGCAATGGTACAAGCTGCAGTTGATGCTTGGGGTAGAATTGATTATTTGGTCAACAACGCAGGGAAAACAAAATTCAATCCATTCCCTAATTTAGAGGGTTTAACAAAGGAGGATTTTCTTGATATCTATGCGGTAAATGTGGTTGGGGCTTATCAGATGGTCCGTGCAGTTGAACCGCATATGAGAAAATTAGGCAAAGGAGCTATTGTCAATAATTCTTCCATTGGGGGGGTAACGGGAATTGGTTCCTCAATTGCCTATGCTGCCTCTAAAGCAGCTTTAAATATGATGACCAAATCTCTTGCACATGTTCTTGGCCCTGAAATTAGAATTAATAGCGTTGCTCCAGGGTTGATCCAAACGAGGTGGTTAAAAGAAGGTCTGCAAGATGGGGCTTATGAAAAAATGCTTCAGCAAGCACAAAAGCAATTGCCACTGAAAGAAGTTGCGACAGCAGAGGATATAGCCGAATCCCTAGTCTGGTTTTTGGAAGGAGCTAAGCTGGTTACGGGTGAGGTGTTAATTGTTGATAGTGGCATTCACCTAGGGATATTGCCTGGATATTCGAGAGGTGACGACTGAGGATTGAATTGATCTATTCTTTTATCAACCAAGTTTGATTCTTAAGTTCGATCTCTTCTTTTGAGCCAAAACCCAAAGAATTATCCAACAATCTGATCCAATCGAGTTTAAAACGGAAGACACTTATCGATCTGAATTGCTCCGCGATTTTCTTTTCATCCTCTGTCTCTGGAAGCTCCAAAAGTCGATGAATGGAACTGAATTTTTGCCTGTATACATTGAGGACAGCCTCACGTTTGTGTTCTGGAAGTTTGTTCACACTGCCCTGCAATTGCAATCCTTTGATCTGCATCCAATCGCTGACGTCTTGATTAATGGTCGCTGATACTCTTCTATTCTGAGAAATTCCCTGAATATGCTTGGATTGGTCAAAGGAAATAAAATAGATATTCAGTTCTTTATCGGAGACATAAAACACACTTGCAGACCATAACTCTTGTTTGGCCATGGTTGCAATTGATATTGTATGGTGTTTGTTGAGAAATAATTCTATGCGTTGGAGTAAATCATTTACTGGATCATGACTACTCATTTTTTGAACCAATGCCTTGCCATCTTTTCACAATGTCATTGTCAAGCCCAATCAAATCTAAGACTCTTCCGACCGTGTGATTGATGATGTCATCAATTGATTCTGGATGATTGTAAAAAGCAGGGTTCGGAGGAACAAGGGTTGCCCCCATAAGTGATGCTTTGTAAAGAAGTTCACAATGACCTGTATGCAGGGGTGTTTCTCTTGGAACAAGAATCAGTTGCCTTCTTTCCTTCAAAACCACATCGGCTGCCCTGACAATGAGATTATTGGCATAGGAAGTCACAACTCCTGACAAAGTTCTCATTGAGCAAGGGATAATAACCATCGCCTTGGTTTTAAATGAGCCACTGGCAATACTCGCACCTAGATTTCTGTTGCTATGCACAACATCAGCCAACTGCTCAAGAGTTTTCAGATCGAAATCGGTTTCAAGAGAAATATTCAGCTTACCACCTGGGGTAATTACCAAATGCGTCTCAATGTCCGAAAGATCCTGCAAGACCTGCAGCAAACGAATCCCATAAATAACGCCGCTTGCTCCTGAAATTCCAATAATGATCCTATCCATCATCAGCACATTATAACTTTTAAGCTTATGGAAGCTATTTTAAATGGGTCTTCGATTCAGTTCTAACCAATTCAACTTTATACTACTTATCTGATGGACAAAATAAGAAAAGCCTATGTCGATGCTGCTAACGATCAAATTCACTACCTGTACTCGAACGGTCAAGGCATACCTTTATTGCTTTTTCATAGAACACCGGCGAGTTCTGTTATCTATGAAAGAATGATGGAAAAAATGATGGGCAGTCGGCCAATATTTGCATTAGACACCCCAGGATTTGGGGAATCATTTAACCCTGAAGGAATGCCGAGTGTCATTGATTATCGTGATTGGTTTTGCGAAGCAATTGATAATCTTGGAATTTCATCCTTTCATATCTATGCTCACCATACAGGGACTCACATAGCCACTGAAATTGCTGTTTACTGGAAAAATCGGGTGCAATCTTTAATGCTCAATGGTGTTGCTTACCTTACTGAGAAAGAACGACTGGAATTTGCTAAAAAAATACTTCCTGCTACAAGGCCAGATGAAGACGGTAGATATCTGATGGAAACATGGAAGATCATCAAAAGTCTGTTTCCCTCATTTGATCGAAACCTAGTCCATTTGGAATTCATAGGGGCTTTAAGGGCAATGGACGGAAGAGACCAAGCATTCCGTGCAATTTGGGACCAAGAATTTACTAAAGTTCTTCGCCAAGTGGAATGCCCTGTATTTGCTATGTCTGCAGCTAATGATTTCTTTGCAGGATACCTTGACCGAATAAAAGAAAACATTCCTTCTGCCCGTATAGCATTACTTGGAAATGCAATTGTGGCGTCGCCAGAACTGGATACCGATAATACGGTGAGATTGTTGAATGAATTTATGTCTGATGTTGAATCCGGCTAAGGACCGATTGTTATTGCAATTTTTTCAGAAATCAACGGTGGTTGATGAGGAATATGACTCCCATCCCCTAAAAGTAACTGCAAAGTGTGCATACCAGGTTCTAAATCCAGAAGAACACGGTCTTGAGCTTTACCAAAATGAAGATAGTTATTATTACTGGGGATAGGCATTGCAAGATCCGGGAGATCGTTGTCAATAATCAAGTGGTGATGACCGGTATCAGGTGCATACGTTCCTGCGGGTGCAAGTTCCATTCCTTCCAAACCAAAAACAACTTCCACAGGTGACTGAACCAGAGCACCATTGTGCGGCGATTCTATATAGAGTCTAGGTAGAGTTACTTGATCATCAACGGTCTCAGTATGCAAAATACCTGAAACAAAGAGAATACAAATGCCAATTAAATTTCGGGCCGTCAAATACTTTGATATATAAATCATAACTTCAATGTCTTACTCCATCTCCAGTATATATTGCCACTCCATCTTTGAAAGAGGCAAGACAGAAAGTCTGTTGCCTCTTTGGAGCAATTTCATGTCTGCAATCTGTTTTTGTTGCCGCAACTCACCAAGCGTGATCATCCTGTCTAAATGTCTGATGTAGTGAACATCAACCATCAGCCATCTAGGATTTTCAGGATCACTTTTGCTATCAAAATATTTCTCACTGGGGTCAAAAGCCGTATGATCCGGGTAAGCCTTGCTCACAATCTCCATGGTCCCTACAATCCCCGGTTCCTTGCAATTTGAGTGGTAAAAAAAAGCCTGCTCGCCAACCTGCATTTGGTCCCTGAAAAAATTTCTTACCTGATAATTTCTGATCCCGTCCCAATGATCCACTCCAAAAGACTGTAAATCATCGATACTGTAGGTATCGGGTTCTGACTTCATCAACCAATATTGCATAATTCTATCGCCTACTCACCAATGTGCTCCATATTTTCGTACCAATACCTTCTCCAGTTTTCTGGATCTAGGCTCGAACATAATCCTTCATCAAACTCCTTGAGATAACCTGGTTCCATCAAGTCATCGTATTGAATGGCTGTATCAACCAATTCACACTTGTCCTTGAAATCTATGATCTCTGGATCCATAGCAATCGCTGCCATCAGTCCACTTTTGGTTAAGCTGTCCGATGACATTCGGATTCCATTATCAGCCACCGTGTCAAAAATAATAAATTTAGGTGCGTCGGCTGAAGATTCACTCCACTCATTCCACAATGGCAAATTTCTTGATCGACCTCTGCCTGGACGCCCTGAGTAGGCAAATTCAGCCCAATAAGACATCATGGCATTAGACAATTGGGTGACTGATACGAGATTTTTTGAGCCAATCATGTAGCGGGTCATTAAGTTTTTATCAAGATTACCCATCACGAAAGGAATCTCAAACGAATGGGCTGCACCCAGAAGATGGCTGATGTCTGTCCCTAATCTTCTTGGCTCTTCATCCCAATCAAACCGATAAGCAAAAATATTGCTTTGACCGGATTGGACCAGTTCTCGAGCGGGTTGATCCACAGCGAGTAATTTCCATGTATTGGATCTATGTTTTGCGATCGCTTCATAGAGTTCCTTGTCCCTGCTTCGAGGGAGCCCAAAAAATGTCCTAACGAATCTTGGATTGCCTATAAGAAAGAGTTTGTTTTCATCTCTATTGGTTCCAAAAATAATTGGCACACCTGGAGAAATACCTTGTTGCAAGGACGCTATAATTCCATCCTCATGCAACACATGGCCATCTGGGAAGGGTCTTAGCATGCTATTTGTGCTGACTTTAGCCTGTAGATATGCCTCAAAAATTTCAACAGTAGAGGCTGATCTAAGAACATCCGCAATTTCTTCAGTTGACAAACCTTTCTGTATTGCAGTTGCGTCAGTCCTGTTTGTGGCGCTTTGTTTTAAAATTAAGAGTTGATTAAACAATTCTTTGGAGCTGTAATTCTTCCAAGGTAGAGGATTACTAAGGTAGTTTTCAGAATGATCAATATCCCCTGGTTTTATGCCCCCACTCTGACTAATTGCCTTGTGAAAAAGACCCTGTGCCAATGGTGAAGAGAGCAATGCAGCAACATTGTAACCACCTGCTGACTCACCGAAGATCGTAACGTTGTCTGGATCGCCCCCAAAATTTAAGATATTCTTTTGAACCCAACGCAAAGCTTGAATGGTATCAAGATTTCCGTAGTTGCCAGACCGATCTTCACCATTATTGGACTCGGCCAAGATACTGGGATGCCTAAACCATCCAAATGGACCCAGCCGATAATTAATTGTTACAACAACAACTTTGTGCTGGAGCACCAGTTCGGTTGGGTTGTAAAAATCAGAATTACCTGCCATATTGCTGCCACCATGAATCCAAAGCATCACTGGGTAATTGGCAATTTCAGATCCTATTTCTTCAGGGGTTAGCTTAGGCGCCCAAATGTTCAAATTTAGGCAGTTCTCTGACCCAATAATTTTATCCCAATCCTTCCTTTGAGTAGTCCCTACGAGGGAACCTTTTTGGACACAAAAAGATCCAAATTTTAAAGCTTCTCTAACACCAACCCAAGCCTGAGGAGCTCTTGACTGTTTCCATCGATATTCAGATGACGGAATATTTCCATAGGGAATACCCAGCCATTGATGCGTCTTCCCATTATCCCCACCAATAAGAACGCCCTGCTGAGTTTCCCTAATCGTGTCCTCATCAGGCAATAAATCTATTCTGGGCTGACTGCAAGACATCAGGATAAAAGCAATCAAGAAAGAGAGAGTCGGTATTTTATGCGTCATTGTATATTACTGTTTTATACCAAACCCATTTTAAGCGGGAATGTGTTCAATTCCATTAAATTATCAATTAAACGTCTTATGATATTAAAAAATAACGTAGTAGAATAGTCGGTATTATGGCCGTTGTAAAGAATTTCAAATTTAGATTTTTGTTGCTTTTTATGTTCATACTCTTGAACATTCAATCGCAGCATGTTCAAGCTTCACCCTGGGCAGTACCTGGAAACTTAATCCTTAGACACGACATCCAAGTGTTGGTAGATTCAGGGGTTATCAATATACCTATTATAATTTATCTAAAACTGAACAAGAAATGACATCCTTTGAACTCGCCTCATTTCAGCGTATTAAAGAAGCACTACTTGAAGAAGAAATCGGAGGTATATCTGCAAACACCTCACTGAAATTTGCTAAAAACCCAGAAACTATTACTTCTTTTAATGATTCAGTAGGAGCTCGCAGTGAAATTGAAGGTGAATCCACTTATCTTGGGAAAAACTTTGCAATCAATCTACATGTCAAAAAACAAGGCGGTGAAACACTATTCGATGAATCGTATATTGCAGTTGCCCTTGGTGATTATTCCATTTCATTAGGATCTAAAAAGAATTGGTGGGGTCCTGGCTGGGGGGGTAGTTTAATTCTTTCCACCAATGCCAATCCTATATCAGGTATCTCGATAGAACGAAATTTTTCTGATCCTTTTGAATCAAAATTACTACATTGGGTTGGCCCATGGGATTTATCATTGTTGCTAGGCGAATTGGAGCATTCTAGAACACGATCGGACGCACTATTTTTTGGGATGAGAATAGGATCAAGACCACTAACCAATCTTGAAATTGGTTTTTCAAAAACATCTTTATTCTGCGGTGAAAATAGGCCTTGTGGTTTTTCCAGTTTCAGCGATATGTTGTTGGATAAGACAGACTCTGGTTACAATCTATCTGGATTTGATTTTAGATCCTCCCATCACATCAAAAATTTTCCATTTGTACTTTATGGACAAATCATTGGTGAGGGAATCAGTGATAACCACCTTGGATTATTTGGACTTGAAACTTGGGGTCCAATCAATGATTTCGATCAATTGGAAAGTTACCGAGTTTTTCTTGAAGCTGCGTCGACGAGTTGTGAGTTTTATAATAATGATGATTCAAAATATGGTTGTGCCTACCATGATTCTTTGTATCCAGATGGTTATCGATATGAAGGAGTGAATATAGGCCACAGTGCAGATGGTGATGCTCTAATACTCACCTTGGGAGGGATAATTGTCGCTCAGAACTCACAACTTATTAAATCCTCATTATCTCTTGGCAAATTGAACCGAGGTTCGAATTATCTGTACAAAGTGAGTCAAAATAATAACGATTTCTTCAAATTTGACCTTGGCTACGAATTCGATCTCTTCTGGTTTGACATCCCGCTTGGTAATTTCGATGTAGGGTTAGGCTTGGATGTAATGAAAGATAAAGTCAACAACACAACCCAAAAAGATCCCAGAATTTATGTATCCTATTCTAACTCTCTCGATTTTAACCCCAAGAAAGTTAGAGATTACAGTGAATACCTTGCATTGATTGAAGTTAGTGAGGACGAGGGGATAGATGCAGAAGAAACCTCAGAAACCGTAATTCAAGCAATAGATTTTGTCATCATCGGCGAACTGGATTTGTCTGAACTGATTTCACTCATCGACCAAGTAGCCCTTGAAAGAAACCCATACTCTGAGATTAAAAACAATGCAGGATCAACTAAAACCAAAGGCTTACGTAAGCAATCCATGGACAATGATTTGAATTTCGGGATGCTGCTAGCTGGTGGGGGATATGATCTTACTGAGATTATGCTGCAGCTTGATCAAACCATCGACAAGAGAAATTAAAATATAATGCTGATATTCATTCCTCGTGTTCAGCGTTAAACCAATTCCGTTTGGGTTTATCAGTCCAAGCCAAGTTTTTGCAAATATCTGTCCCGTAAGCGAGTGGATCGTGATACCAAGCTGACTTGCTTGCCATCAATAAAGACTGAAGTTGCAAAAGAAGAAACTTCCAACGGATTACCATCCCAAACAACAAGGTCTGCGACCTTGCCAACTTCAATCGTACCCAATTCATCTGAGAGGCCAAAAACCTCCGCAACATTAATAGTTAAAGCCCTAATTGCATCATTTTGAGGCAGTCCATGTGCCACTGCATTGCCTGCTCCTTGTCGGCTCAAGTAAGAATTATGTGTCTCTTGTGAGGTAATTAATATCTTAACGCCCGCCTTGTTTAGGAGGTATGCATTGTCCATTCGGGCAGCAATAGCATCAAAAGAGCCTGGAATATTGTCCATCGGGTCCAAGATAACTGGAATCCCTTCCTCAGCTAAAGTATCTGCGATTCTCCAAGCTTCCTTGGCACCATAAAAAACAATCTTGATCCCATATTTATTGCCTATGGAGATCATTCTAAGTAAATCTTTTGCTCGATTTGAACGAACTATCAAAGGCATTTCTTTGTTAAGAACCCTTAAAATAGCTTCCAAATCTCTGATTTTATAATCGTCATAATCAAAATAACCACCTTGTAGTATGCGCTCTCTGGAATCGTTAAATCGGAGAGCTTTGTCAAATGAGTCTTCCAGCATTAGAATTTGTGAGGCTCTGGAGTCAGATCCAGCGCCAAATCTAACCGCCATTGCAATATCTTTAGCAATAGAGTCAGCTGCCAACTCACCATCGAGTTTGAAAACCGAAGCCATTCCAGAATAGATTGTATCCGAAGAAGAAGGAAGCACGATGGCCGAGGTAATTCCTCCAGAGCGATTGTAGGGGATTAAGGTTGATGACGGATTAAAGGCATTGACAATACTGAACCCGGCTGAAAAGTATTCAGTTGAATCATCCCTGGTTTCTCTCTCCAACGAAATTTCCGTGAGTCCCAGTTGACTGTGGGGGGCGATCAGTCCTGGGGTAATGATTTGGTTTGAAGCATCAATTTTAATTGCATCGTCGGCAACCAGACCACTCCCAATTGCCGTTATCAAGCCGTTGTCAATCAACAGATCTGTGTTCTCTAGTATTTGTGAATCAGCAGCAGTTATAACGGTGGCATTTTGGATTAATATTTTTTCTGTCTCGGCAGCGTTCACTCCTGAGATCTGGAAACATAATAAGAAAGTCGTTGTGATCAGGAGATGTCTCATAATCGACTCTCTTCAGGATCTATTATTCCTATATCAAAATCTGTTCTCTCATAGGCATTGTCACTCTCAGCATCGAATTTTAGGTGGCCGTCGATAAATACTTTCTCTGCTTTTGAGAAAACACTGAAGGGATCTCCGTCCCAGATAACCAAGTCAGCCATTTTTCCAACTTCGAGACTCCCTACTTGATCTGATATACCTAAGGCCTTTGCTGGATTGAGAGTAATCCATTGGATTGCTCGTGCCTTTGAAATATTCATCCCAGCACGGATGCCTGCAGCTCTGGCTTTGGCAGCCTCTTGATTAAGGTGTTGGGTACCAACTGCAGAATCGGAGTGGACAATCGCGCAGCCTGTTCCATTTTCAGCCTGATCAACCATAGCCACATTTTCCCAAACCATATCGAATGCTTCGTGTTTGAATCCCCACCAATCTGCCCACATTGCCGCACAAACACCTTGATCTGCCAAAAGATCTGCAACTTTGTAAGCTTCGATAGCATGGTGAAAAGCGGTAACTTTATAATTAAATTCCTTAGCGATATCGAGCATTACTGCCATCTCTTCGCCTCGATAACAGTGATTTTGAATCAGTATTTCCCCTTTCAAGACACCCGATAGGGTTTCCATTGCAAGATCACGTTTTGGAGTCTTCCGGGATTCCTCTGCTTCCTTCATGTAATCCTGGGCATCAATCCATGCTTGACGATATCCAGCTACATTAGCCATTTGGGTTGATGGTTCTTGGTTTCTGTTCCCGTAAACCCGTTTAGGATTCTCCCCACAGGCCATTTTTAGGGTGTATGGAGCCCCTGGAAATTTCATTCCCTGGACAGTGACACTTCTGACGTTCTTTAGCGTCACCCCCCGGCCACCAATCAAATTTGCCGAACCAGGTAAGACATGAAACGTCGTTATGCCCCCTTTTAGTGCAAGAGTGAATTGAGGATCATGTGTCCAAACAGAATGCTCCGCCCAAACATGGGGAGTAACTGGGCTGGTGGCTTCATTGCCATCTGAGTTTGAGCGCAGTCCAGGTGCTGGATATACACCCATATGGGAGTGGATATCTATAATCCCTGGGGTTATCCATTTGCCTTTTACGTCAATAACCTTGGCATCAGTATCCAACGGTATTTCACCAATGGCGGTAATTTTATTGTTTTCCATAAGAATGGAAGCATTGTCCAGTTCATTTCCTAACCCTGTTAGTACCCTGGCATTGCGAATCAAAATTGTTTCACTGGTGTCTGGCTTATAGGTAGACAGGTATGCTTGATTTTGCGGTTCAAGTTCTGAATCCGTTTTAGAACAATTTATTATGAGGATACACAGAAAAGAAACTATCAACAGATATGGAAACTTTTTGTTTATTTTCATTATTTTAAATCTAATCCCTTTCGACTACAGTTGGCTTTTTGTAAACCATTACCGTTATAGTTTCTTTGAGGTAAAACAAATATGCAACAAGAAAAGTGACAAAAAAACCGCTACCGGTATCTTAATGCACGCATTGACTAAAGAAAACTTCGCAATCTTTCGAAACCCATCCTTGATTTCCTGATAATTCATATGAATTGATGAAACATTTTCATTACAATGTGGTGGTGCCGCACTACTATTTTGCATCACTTTCTATCCCTTAAACTCATTGGTTCTAGCTGCTGATTTCGACATTACCCAACAACGGGTTATTGAATCAACCAATCAACCAGATCAGTGGCTTGTCCATGGCAGAACCTATGCCGAACAACGTTATAGTCCGCTGAATCAGATCAACACAGAAACAGTAAAAAACCTAGGCATAGCTTGGGTTTTTGAAACAGACACCAATCGTGGTCATGAGGCTACCCCCATTGTAGTTGATGACATCATGTTTAGTACGAGCGCTTGGAGTATTGTCTATGCAAATGATGCAAAAACCGGTGAAATGATATGGAAATTCGATCCCAAGGTCCCTAAAGAAAAAGCTTATTTTGTTTGCTGTGATGTCGTTAATCGTGGAGTTGCCGTTTGGCAAGGAAAAGTCTTCCTTGGAACTATCGATGGCAGATTGATCGCACTGGATGCAAAAACTGGTGAAATGATTTGGGAAAAAATGACAGTCAATCCCTCACAAGCCTATAGCATTACTGGGGCCCCTAGGGTTGTAAAAAATAAGGTAGTCATTGGTAATGGTGGAGCAGAATATGGCGTCAGGGGGTATGTCAGTGCCTACGATGCCGATACTGGTGATTTGGTATGGCGATTTTATACAGTCCCTGGCAATCCAGAAGATGATCTGGAAGAAGGGGAAAATGAGAAAAATGAATCGATAATGAAATTGGCAGCCAGTACATGGGGTGGCAGCAATTGGTTAGAGGTTGGAGGCGGTGGTACCGTTTGGGACTCGATGGCTTACGACCCAGAACTTGATTTATTGTTCATCGGCACTGGCAATGGTGGTCCCTGGGAGCAATCGAGAAGAAGTCCAGATGGAGGAGATAATCTGTTTTTATCATCCATCATTGCGCTCAAACCAGATACTGGGGAGTACGTTTGGCACTATCAAACAACACCGGGTGATAAGTGGGACTATACGGCAACACAGCATATGATCCTTGCGGAACTTGAAATTGATGGGAGACTAAGAAAAGTCATTATGCAGGCTCCAAAAAACGGTTTCTTTTACGTAATTGATCGTACAAACGGTAAACTCATTTCTGCTGAAAATTACGTGAAAGTTACCTGGGCATCGCACGTAGATCCTGATAGCGGAAGACCGGTTAAAATAGAATCGGGCAATTATGAAGAAGAACTAAAGCTCATTTTTCCTGGGCCATTGGGAGGTCATAATTGGCACCCGATGTCTTACAATCCCAATACTGGATTGGTATACATTCCAGTTCTGGAAATGTATTTTGCCTATAGCAAGGACGAAGCATTTACCTTTGATGAGAGGCTCTGGAACACAGGGGTTGATTCAAAGACAACTATCCCTCCAAAAAATATCCTGCAACTGGCAACTCTGATAAAAAGCGTCAGAGGCAGGCTCAGCGCTTGGGATCCGGTGGAGCAAAAAGAGGTTTGGAGAAATTATCACACTTTGCCTTGGAATGGAGGCACATTGACAACCGCTGGAAACTTAGTTTTTCAGGGAAATTCCGACGGTGAATTTGTCGCTTTTCAAGCCGACACTGGGAAACGTATTTGGAGCACCGATTTGAAATCAGGGATCATTGCCCCTCCAATAACTTACAACATCGATGGCGAACAATACGTTTCGGTGCTTGTTGGTTGGGGCGGTATGTTTGCATTGTACGCTGGGATGCCAGCAAAATACTCGGGCGGCCCTGTCAATGGCAAGATTGTCACCTTTGCATTGGGCTCTGATCTCAGTATTGCAGATGGACCACCGGTCTTAGAAATGCCCTACCCCCCAGAATCCAATGCTGATCAAGTCTCAATCGACAACGGTGAAGCCAAATACCATAGTTATTGCTTTGTTTGTCACGGTGCTGGTGCTGTAGGTGGGGGTGTTATCTCCGACTTAAGGTACATGAGTGAAGAAACCCATGACAAATTCTCTGCTATCGTCTTGGGAGGCATGTATGCAAACAAAGGCATGGTTGGTTTTTCAGATCACTTGTCTCCGGAAGATGCCGAAGAAATCCGCGCCTATCTCATTCAAAGGGCAAAAGATACTTACTACCTAGAAAGACTTAATTCCTTTTTGAAATAACGTACTTATCGACAGGAACGCCTTTAATTAGATGCTGTTGGATGATTTTCTCCAACACTTCTGGCGTACATTTTTTGTACCAAATCCCGTCTGGGTAAACCACTGCAATTGGTCCTTGCATGCACACTTGAAAGCAATTGACTTTGGAGCGATATATTCCTCCCTTTTTGTCCAAATTTAACTCTTTCAAACGGCGTTTTAAAAAGTGCCATGATGCCAGTGTTTTTTTCTTGGGTGCACAGTTGGGTTTGGTCTGATCGGCACACAAGAAAATATGGCGCTGCAATTCATCCAGGCCCAAATCGGATAACTTATCCTGTAAGACTTGATCCTTGGTCATTTTTGCTTATTTTTTTATACGACTTGAGATTAAGCGATCAAAAAAGTTTGTGAACGGTGGCCTGGTTAGTTTGACAACGGCGTCAATGGAACTTTGTTTGTAAATACCTTTAGCATGACTAAACCGTTTAAATCCATCCACACCATGATAGTGACCCATGCCACTGGGACCAATACCTCCAAAAGGAATGTCTTCTTGGGAAACATGAAAAACAACATCATTCACAGTAACGCCACCAGAAATGGTGTTGTCCAGTACAAAGGCTTCCTCTGTCTTATCATTGCCAAAATAATACAAACCCAACGGCCGTTCATGACCGTTGATATAATCCACTGTATCTTCAATTTTTGAATACGTTTTAACGGGTATAATGGGCCCAAATATTTCCTCTTGCATGACCAACATGTCGCTGTTTACTCCGAGAATTACCGTTGGCAACATTTTAAAATGGGTGCGATCTTCTTTATCCTCTTTTGCTGGATTAAATTCAATCAACCTGGCGCCCTTTTTTTTCGCATCATCCAGATAGTTCGACAAGCGTTTGAAATGGCGTTCATTGATGATTGAGGTGTAATCTTCATTATCAAAAAATGAAGGAAACATTTCAGCTATCGATTGTTTAGAAGCCTGTATCCAAGGCTCGACATGGTCCTCATGAACAAATAAATAATCAGGAGCCAGACAAATTTGACCGCTGTTTAATAACTTCCCGTTCCAAACCCTGTCAGCAACCTGCTTCATATTGGCTGAAGAACTTACAATAACTGGTGATTTACCGCCCAACTCCAAAGTGACTGGAACCAAATTCTCCGCAGCCGCTCGCATCACATGTTTGGCAATGGAAGTTGATCCAGTAAAAAGTAAGTGATCAAAGGGCAACTTTGAAAAGGCCTCCGCCACTGGAACATCTCCACAAAACACAGCCAGTTCATCAGGATCAAAGAATTCTGAGACCATTTTCTTCATCAAATTAGAGGTTTCGGGTGTAATTTCAGAAGGTTTTATCATTGCGCGATTGCCTGCTGAGAAAATTCCTGCCAACGGGGCAAACGTTAAATTGATGGGGAAATTCCAGGGGCTGATAACGCCAACAGTACCCAGTGGTTGATATTGAATATAAGCCTTAGCACCAACTAAATTAAAAGGGCTGCTAGCCGATCGTTTCTCAGGCTTCATCCATTTTTTCAGGCCCTTCTTAGCAAAGTGGACAGCATCAAATACTGATGCCACATCTGTAAATTTGGATGCCATCGGTGACCGGTGGCCAAAGTCTTTGCTGAGGGCAACAGGTATTTGCTCCTGGTAAGAAATCATCATATCGAGCACTCTATTTAATCGATCAAGTCGAATTTTAATACCAGGTGTGCCTTCTAAAAGAGATTTCCTCTTCTGTAATTCGAGAGTCTTTTTCATTGTTTTGTCATAGATTGTAAAAAATCAGCGCCTCTATTGATGTGGTAATTGATGCGTTCATTCAAAAAGTCATTCCGAAGAACAATGGTATCACCTATTTCTAGGACACTGCCATTATCTTGGTTGTAGGCAGTCCAATGGGTTTGGCCTGGTACATTCGGATCACCGGTTTTTGCAAATTGCACCCAATAATTATGCATCGAATTACTGATTTGCTTATCTTTTTCAGAAACATTATTCAACTCAACGCCCAAGGTTTTCATAACAAATGCTATATCATCAGAATGAGCAGCTCCTGGCTGCTGATTCACTTTCTCTGACGCCACATAAGAAAAGTGATAATGGTATGTTTTTGAATCGACATATTCCATCTGATTGGCCATATATCGGCCGGTGCTGAGCAGGACCAGATCCCCAAAAACCTGATCTTCTAGTTCTTCCCCATTTAACCCTGGATAGAGTATATCTTTGTCTTTTTTGGGAACCAATTTTGAAATAAATTTGGGACTAAAACCACCTCCTATTTGTCGACCCAGACTTGCTTCCCAACTGTTGCCACCTATTAAAAACGGAACATCGTGTTGTTTGCCTTGGGCAAACAACAAACCTGCATGATCCGGAATCAAAGTTCCGTCAATCATGGGTCCAAAAACCGTCCTGGGATCCAATTGTTCAATGATTTCATCGGACGATAACTGACGCAATTGATCCAAGCTTCGGTCCAATTCAAGACCTGTTCCTTTGACAAATTTTTTGGCAATATCCACTCCTGAGATGTTAAAGCCAACCTGTTTGTTGATGTGTGTATCGGGAGCGAGTCCAACTGCTGCACTCTGGCTGATCGCTTTGTGAAAAAGACCTTTAGATCGCGGGGTGACCATCAAATAACTAATCAAGCTTGCGCCTGCTGATTCCCCGAAGACAGTGACATTGTTTGGATTTCCATTGAACAGGTGTATGTTCCTTTGAATCCATTCAAGTGCTGCAATAGTATCCAGTAATCCGTAATTACCTACCATTTCATTGCCTGATTTTTGAAGCAAAGAAGGATGTGCAAAAAACCCAAAAACATTTAAACGGTAATTAATAGTAATCAAAACAACGTCTTGTTTTACAAACTCTGGGTTGTTTACTCTGGGAATGTTTCCAGACCCCTGTAAATACCCGCCACCATGAATCCACACCATCACTGGAAGTTGAGACACAGAACTATTTTTAGGCGTCCAAACATTAAGTGTTAAACAATCTTCGCTGGTTTTACCCAATTCAAACCACAATGTGTCTCTTTTTATTTGGGGACAATAATCACCGTAATCCTGTGCAGATCGAATTTCTTTCCATGGCTGCTTTCTCTGTGGGGGACGCCATCTGTTAACTCCTTCGGTTGAGGCCGCAAAGGGGATGCCCTTGAAAGATAAGACCCCGCTTTCTTCACTGCCCAGGAGCCATCCAGAATCGACTTTAACCTGAAGAACAGAATCCAGGATACTGCATGAAGATAAAAGAATAGAAAATGCCTAGTCGAGAAAGTCAGGTTGCATTTTGTAGATTAGGTCATAAAGTGGTTGAAAACTTGCCCATAAAACCAAGTCAGAACCGGCTTGGGCCTTTGCGTGAAGAGCAATCTCATCTGGAATGAGGGTAGGTTCACCCGCAGCTTCTGCCAATAATTGGCTCTGACAGCACTTGTCCATGGAAATAAAGAGCCATACCGCAGTGTCAACATTAGTTCCAGTAGTCAATAAACCATGGTTCTGCAGGATGACCGTTTTTTTATCGCCGAGAGCTTCGGCGATAGAATTCCCCTCTTCGACATCAAAAGCGACTCCGCCATAATTGTCATAAATTGCCTGTTCTTCAAAGAATACCGCTGAATCTTGAGTGATAGGATCAAGCATTTTTCCTAGCGAAGAAAATGATCTCCCGTATATTGAATGTGCATGCGCTGCTGAATTAGCATCGGGTCTAGCTTTGTGAATGGCTGAATGAATTGAAAATGCTGCAGGATTCAGTGGCCTCTCGCCTTGAATGATGCTGCCTCCTTCATTCACTAGAAGCAAGTCTGAAATACAAATCTGAGCGAAGTTAACTCCCAGAGGATTCACCCAAAAATGATCCTTAAATTCAGGATCTCGATAGGTGATGTGTCCTGCCAATCCTTCATCAAAACCATACAATGCAAACAGCCGAAATCCTGCCGCTAACCTTTCGAGCTGCATTCTTCTCTCTTCTTCGACAGCCTTACAAGGAATTGGTTGCAATGAACCTTTTTCCTTTTGTGGCAGTATGCCTTGGGTTCGATCAATATTTTTTGGTGTTGTTGAACTCATTTTTCCTATTCTAATACCTACTTATTCATATAATAGATTACAAAGCATTTTTAGGGTAAATCAATTTACTATGCAATTCAGAAAAATATTTACACTTTTTTTACTTGAGATTGATGATGTTACTGTGGTGAATGCATGAAAGAAACCATGGTGACATTATTAATCTTTTTCCTATTGCTTATGACTATTGTAGCCGCTGAATTTTATTTAACAGGCACAATGGGTAAATCAGAAGACTCTACCCCGATTACTCAATTGATTGATGTCGGTGACCCCTCAAAGGAAATCCTTGTTACACAAAAGTAAAACCGATCAGTTTAGTTTCATCAGCATCCTGATTGTGATTGCTTGCATCACTTTACCAATAGCCCTCAAACCAGATAGTGCTGCCGTTTTTATTCGAGAAATATATCAAGGGATCGTGAGTGTGTTTGGATCCACTTACATGGTTTTTGGTATTGCAACATCGGTGTTTCTTCTCGTTCTTGCTTTTTCAAAGTATGGAAAATTTGTCTTAGGGGGCAAGGATGCGACTCCGGAGTTTGGCAATTTCAGTTGGGCGTCAATGCTGTTCTGTTCAGGCATAGGTGGGGGCATTCTCTATTGGTCTGGGGTTGAGTGGGCGTATTACGTCAATCAACCCCCTTTTGGTTTACAGCCATTATCCCAAGATTCTTATATGCTTGCATCGGCTTACGGTGCATTTCATTGGGGTATCAGTGGTTGGGCTCTCTATTGCTTGCCTACCGTGGTCATAGCTGTTCCTTTTTATCATTACAAACTAGGGTCTCTCAGACTCAGTTCGGGACTGCGGGGATTGCGGGGAAATCAGGTAGAGAATTCAATTCTGGGTCGATGCATAGATCTCATCTTCGTTATCGTCGCAATTGGTGCATCTGGGGGCTCCATGGGTATGTACATTCCAGTCATCAGTGCTGGCATTTCCGAATTGTTCGGGGTCGAGCACAATCTAACCTTGGATTTATCTGTCCTCTTATTTTGCACTCTCTTATTTGCCCTGAGCGTCTCTTTAGGATTGAAAAAAGGCATTCGAATGTTGAGCAACATCAATGTTGTCACGGCCTTGGTTTTCTTGTTATTTATCCTCTTACTTGGGCCTTTCAAGGAAATTATTGCTTTGAGTGGAGAGGCAATCAAACAACTCATCCAAAAATTCGGAGAGATGAGCACACTTGGGATAGGTGAAAAATCAGAATTTGCTGAGACTTGGACAATTTTCTATTGGGCTTGGTGGCTTGCCTTGGGTCCCCAAGTGGGGTTATTTGTCACCAGAGTATCAAAAGGTAGAAGCCTTAGACAACTCATTACAGGCATGATCTTCTTTGGCAGTTTGGGATGTTTCTTGTTCTATATGATTCTTGGGAATTATGCAATTAACCTTGAACTGAGTGGCCAACTAGCAGTCAGTGAACTGTTGGTCAATGAGGGGCATCGAATCACAGCAACAAAAGTGTTGTTGACGTTGCCTTTCGGAAGTTTTTTTCTTTTTGCTTATTGCTTGATGGTTGTCATTTTTATAGCCACTTCATACGATTCGGTGTCGTATGTTATAGCCTATCACGTCAAGAGAACGTCAAGTGAAATGAACGAACCGGATAGAAAAATGAGACTATTCTGGGCTTTTATTTTAGCAATACTCCCTGCTGCTTTGTTTATCATTGACCTCAACCGGGTGGCTATGGATGTCATTTTATTGATGTCGCTTCCATTGCTCTTTATCTGCCCTGTTCTTGCAGTATCTCTAGTCAGAACGTTAAAAAATCATTATTCTGAAAACAATCAATAAATCAAAATAAGAGGACTCTATGGAAATTTTTGAACGAAACTATAAATTGTTCTACCTACCCGTAGTATTTCTTTCGCTTTTCTTAACCCATGGGTCTTTTGCATTACAAAGTCAGCATGAAAAATTTGAGCTGAAAGACATCAATCAGATTAAGGATATAGGCTCTCTAGATGTTTCAAAAGATGCTGACTTGATTGCCTATACAGTATCGAGCGTTGATCAGAAGAACGATGAGTATGTTACCGATATCTGGATGCTCAATTTTAAAAAAGATAGAGATAAACTGATTGTGCGATCTGCATATTCACCTAAATTTAGTCCCGACAGCAACTACGTTGCCTACCTTGCTCCCGGCAGAGGAAAATACTCAGACTACCAACAACTCTGGTTTTTCAATACGAAAACTGCAACAAAAAGACAAATGACAAAGATCGAATCAAGTGTTACCGATTTTGAATGGTCTCCAGATGGCAGTAGAATTGTTATGGTCATTAATATAGAACCTGAGCGCGAGGATGAGGGAGAAACCCAGAAACCCTATGTAATAGATCGGTATCAATTCAAACAAGATAATAATGACTTCCTAGATGAATCGAGACAGCATTTATTCTTAATTGAAATAGCCAGGAGAAAATTAATTCAACTCACAGATGGTTCCAGTAATGAGATATATCCATCTTGGTCACCCGATGGAAATCGCATTGCCTATGTAACAAAAATCGGTGATATTGACCGTCATGACAATTGGGATATTTATATACTCAAATTAGATTCAAATGAAAATCCTATTCAATTGACGACTCACCTTGGAGCAGATTCACAGGGTTCACGCCCTCAATGGAGCCCAGATGGGAAACAGATTGCTTATCTTTATGGAGGCGATCCAAAACTCCTTTGGTACGCTATACAAGAACTAGCAATTATAGATTTAGATACCCGTACTAGTTCAATAATTACCAAACAACTTGATCGAAATACATCTTCTCCCCAATGGTCTGAAGATGGTTCATCAATATTTTTTGTAATTGAAGATAATATGAAAAGCCAACTGGCAAAATATTCCTTCCTAGATCAAAAAATCAATACAGTTACCCCGCCTGATTATTATCTTTCTGGCTGGTCTAAAAACTATGCAGTCAGAAATGGGAAAATTGGATTAATTCTTTCGGATTTAAATTCACCTGATGAAATATTTTTCTTTGATGGAAAGAATCTCCAACAAAAATCTCATCAGAATTCAGAATTTTTATCGAAAAAAATTATCTCCCAAACTGAAACGATTTCTTTTACAACCGATGATGGGGAAGAAATATTTGGGATGATGGTCAAACCTCATAATTTTGATCCTTCAAAAAAATACCCGCTTATAATTAGAATGCATGGCGGTCCTGTTTCACAATACGGCTTGCATTTTCGTTTTGACTGGCAACTCTTTGCAGCCAACGGTTACATAGTCATGGCTATGAATCCGAGGGGTAGTTCAGGTAGAGGTTTCGATTTCCAAAAAGTGATTTTTGCCGATTGGGGAAATGTTGATGCTGACGACGTCAGTGCATTAGCAGATTATGCGATATCACTAGGCTATGTTGACCCGCAAAGATTGGGTCTTGGTGGTTGGAGTTATGGTGGGATGTTAACAAACTACGTGATTGCAAAAGATTCTAGGTTCAAAGCTGCTACTTCTGGTGCGGGCATAAGCAACTTATTGAGTGGTTTCG
>LWDU01035243.1_pt1 | contig 47435 bp, 41 predicted proteins | sample 727161 | NCBI WGS metagenome assembly LWDU01 (sample SAMN04566230, study PRJNA314399) | hydrothermal vent metagenome | isolation source: deep sea hydrothermal plume seawater | place: Mexico: Gulf of California, Guaymas Basin | collected 2004-07-11
GCTGGCCATTTAGCGGCTTGCCCGAAGGGTGGCCCTCAAATTCGCCACAGCCGCGTTGTATTTCTTGACAAGGTACCTACATTGCCTGCGACTTTCCTTGAAAAGAATAGGCCTTGCTGTGACACTTCCTGTGACAAAAAGTGAGGGCCACTTAAAGTGCCATCTATACCAGACACTACACTTACGAGCGCACTGCCTAAAACAGTGCGTTGGGATGATGGTGTCCTGTACTTGCTTGACCAGACGCGATTGCCTCTTGATGAGCATATTGTCCAATGTTGTGATATAGAAACAGTCTTTGAGTCTATTCAAACCCTGCGGGTCCGCGGTGCACCTGCTATTGGAGTGGCTGCGGCCTATGGTCTGGTCGTCGGACTGCGCGGACTGGTTTCCGTCGAAACAATGGAACAGAGGGCTCGGCTTTTAATTTCAGCCAGACCGACCGCCGTGAACCTGACATGGGCAATCAACAGGGTCATGGAGCAGGCACGACACCTGAATCAGGCAACGGTCGATGTCAGTTTGCTGGAAACCGAAGCGAAGCTAATCCACGATGAAGATATCCGGGCTTGCCGAAAGATTGGCGAAATCGGGCTCCCTATTGTCAAACAGCATTCTCGTTTGTTGACCCATTGCAATGCAGGTGCCCTGGCTGTGTCTGAACTGGGGACTGCTCTTGCGCCTATCTATCTGGCCCATCAGTGTGGAATGAAGGTTCATGTCTATGTGGATGAAACACGACCTTTGTTACAGGGCGCACGCCTGACAACTTACGAGTTAACCCGGAATGGGGTGCCCAATACGTTAATCAGCGACAATATGGCAGCATACGTCATGTCGTTGGGGCGAATCGATGCAGTGATAGTGGGTGCTGACCGCGTCGCGGCAAACGGAGACGTTGCCAATAAGATTGGCACGTTAAACCTGGCTATTCTGAGCAGCTACTTCTCAATCCCGTTTTATGTGGCTTGCCCCATGTCGACCATCGACCGGGATACACACACCGGAGACGAGATCGTTATTGAAGAGCGAGACGCCAGCGAATTACGGTACCTGGGTAAGCAACAGGTAACCTTGAGCGGAGTAAAGACATTTAATCCGGCGTTTGATATCACTCCAGCGTCCCTGGTGACCGGGCTGATTACCGACCGTGGAATTGTTGATTATCCGGATGAAGTCAAACTGTCAAAACTGGGTTCCGGGTAGTGGTTTGCGGATTTCTCATGACTGAATCGTTATGACGGAAAGGGAAGGTGTTACCAAATTCATCCTGGAGCACGAAGAATGCGATATCGCTCAGCTGGATGTGAATGCCTTGATTGCATGGAGAGAGATTCTGTTACCCCTTGGTCTCATCGGAGAAAATGCGAATCGATATGGTGGGCTTGGGTTCGGAAACATAAGCCAGCGGACCGGTGCTGGTTTTGTCATTACAGGCTCGCAGACCGGTCATATCGGTCGAATGTCTATCCACGACTTTGCCGAGGTGGTCGATTGTCAGTCCCAGCTCAACAAAATCAACTCAAGAGGAAGGGTGCTTCCATCCTCTGAATCCATGACCCACGGCACGATTTATCAATGCAATGACTCCATCAATAGTGTATTTCATGTGCATAGCCCGGAAATCTGGCGAGCAAGCCGCATACTTGCCTTGTCGACCACGTCCGCGGATGTTCCCTACGGCACTGTTGAGATGGCAGATGCAGTCACCGGATTGATTAAGTCAGAAACCGGTGTATTTTGTATGCTGGGCCACGAGGACGGGATAGTGTGTTACGGACCTGACCCAGGCAGCACCGGCATGCTGCTGATTGATACCCTGGCTGATGCCAAAATCGTAGTCGCATGAGGCATTCAAAAAACATAACTTTCTGGACAGGGACTCGCCTGATCTGACATTATTCGATCCTATTTTCCCAACGCGTCACAATCTTAGACTTAGGGTTGCACTATCTTCGCTGGTTGGTGCAAACAATCAAAAGCTGGTGCGATGTATCGATATGGGTATTGTGAGTGGAAGATGGAAGAATAGTGGATTGCATTGTTCAGCTATTGTGATGTTGGCTGATATCTCTAACAATACGTCCTAGCTGGATGTTGGGTATCTACATGTCTGAAAACAAACCGTTAATTATTTCCCTGGCCGTTGTTGGTCTAGTGGTAATCGGGTATCTGGGTTACCTTTTCACGGCATCGGAGCCGGACTCAACCCCTTGCGATTAAGCCTGAACCTGTCGTCGAAGAACCCATAGTAGAAATTCCTGTCGTACCTGAACCAGAAGTTATTGAGTCTTTCGAACCTATACCCGAACCAGAACCACCTAAACCCACATTTGTCTTACCGCTTTTAGATGACAGTGATCAACTGCTGAGGGACGGGGCTGTCAGCTTGACCCGCAATGAAGGTATTCACGCGTGGTTGGCGCCGAATGAACTGGTCAGGAAAATCGTCGTATTTGTTGACAATGTCGCTAACGGAAGCATTGCGCGGCAACCGGTGTCGGTCCTGGCCCCCCGTGGGTCTTTCTCAGCAACGCCCGTATCAGAAAAACTCTACGTGCTGGATGATGCAACCTATAATCGCTATAACCAGGTGACGACAGTCCTCGTATCGCTTGACACACGACGGGCCGTTGAATTTTACGTTTTGTTGCGACCATTGTTCCAGGAGGCTTACGACGAGCTCGGTTACTCCAATGTAAAATTCGACGATGCGATATTTAAGGCGATAGGGCGCCTGTTGGAAACACCACTCATGACAGAACCGGTACGACTCGTCAGGCCAGTTGTCATGTACGAGTTTGAAGATAAGCGACTGGAGGCATTGAGTTCAGTCCAGAAACAAATGATTCGAATGGGGCCGACAAACACCCGTGCAATTCAGGAGAAGCTGAGCCAGGTTGCTTTGGAATTACGGTCGGTGTTGGAGCAATAGACTGCTGGGCGAATAAGGTGCTGGGCGAATAAGGTGCTGGGCGAATAAGGTGCTGGGCGAATAAGGTGCAAGGCGAATTCCGTTGGACCCTGTCGGTTGCGTTGCTCAGCCTCACTTTTTCGAGCGTTGCTGTAGATTTCGGAACCGTGCAAAAAGCTGCGAAAGAGGGCCGTTTTCGCGAAGTCGTGCAAATGCTCTCTGAGGCTATCGACGCTGGCGAGCTTACGCCGGAAGAAGCCATTGTCGCCTATTCAAATCGTGGCATTGCGTACAGCTTGCTGGATGCCAATGGACTTGCGCGACAGGATCTATATCAGGTACTCAAGTGGGAGCCGGAAAACAAACTGGCGCTGAATCATATGGGCTTGCTTTCAGAGCAGGTTGATCAGGACTACCGACAGGCAGCAGAGTATTATCAACAGGGGGTTGCCCTTGATTATGCTGCCAGCCAGGTCAATCTGGCTAATCTGTATGTCCAGGGCCTTGGAATAGATCAGAATTACGTCAGAGCTTTCAGCTTGTATGAGGCGGCGGCTGAAAAACGCTATAGCCTTGCTTACCTGCCGCTTGGTAACTTGTATTTCAACGGGCAGGGGACGCAGACGAATCTGCGAGTTGCGATGGAGCTTTACACCCAGGCTGCAGATGCAGGCGTGGTGGCCGCGCATTACCCGCTGGGTATCGCATCCGAAACCGGCAAAGGGTCGAATCTGGATCTGACAGCTGCGCGGAACCACTATCGCAAAGCAGCCGAGGGCGGGCATGCAGAAGCACAGAATGCGCTCGGTTACCTGTACAGGCAAGGAATTGGCGTCCCCCGGAATATGTCTGAGGCCGCTTTATGGTACGAAAAAGCGGCCGATCAGGGCATAGTTGAGGCAAAAAATCGACTCTCCTGGATTTTGTCCGGTTGCCCAACAGACAATGTGTGCGATGGTTTGAAAGCGCTACAACTGGCAAAAGAAGCATTGGAGGTACAACCGAGCCCTGGTTATCAGGATTCACTGGCCGCTGCTTATGCACGGTTAGGCCGGTTCGATCTGGCGATAAACACAATGGAACAGATGATAGAGAAATTACCTCAGGATGCGCCGTATAAAACATCATACCAACGCAGGTTATCGTCCTATCGCCTGGGTATCCCCCACCAACTTTGAGTACATAACTAATCTAGGCCTCCCAATTGCTGCTTTGTTTTTTTGACCACCTTCGAAAATTTCGAGTGCCTGTTTCTGTGCGTGAACTGCTCGACTGCCTTGCTGTGCTGAACAAACGACTGGTCTTTGCGGATATGGGTGATTTTTATTTCCTGAGCAGGATGACTCTGGTCAAAGACGAGAAATACTTCGATCGCTTTGATTTGGCATTCAGTGCATTTTTCTCTGATGTCGAAAGTGATCCCGCGGTGTTTGAAGAAGAAGCCCCCCTGGCTGTTTTGAACGAAATTCTTGAGAGACATTTCCCTGCACTGTCAGCAGAGGAAAAAAATTCAGCGTTTACCGAATTTGGAAAAGCCATCGAGAAACAAAAACACGATGCCGGTTCTTCTCAATCGAAACAAAATCAACCCGGAGCGGCAAAGAGTAGAGGAGAAGAATCTGACCGGGATCGCGCTGTGGAACCTGAACTGCCTGAAAAAGGCGAGGCGTTCGATGATAGTAATCCGGGAACAGGGTGAGGAAGCAGAAGGAGAAGGAGAAGGAGAAGGAGAAGGAGAGGGCGGTGAGTCTGGAGAAGGGGAAGAGGGCAAAGAAGGTGAGGGTCTGAACGGCCAAAAGGGTCTGGGGGCAGGTGAGGATCCCGGGCAGGGCATTCGAGACGATATTGAAATGGAATCCCAGAGATCGGCGATGAAGGTCTGGCATCAGCGTCAATATCAAGATTACGACCCTGAAGTCGAGTTGGGTACCAGAAATATCAAAATGGCCTTACGTCGCCTGAGAAAGTTCGCCCGCACGGCTGCTGAGATGGAACTTGATCTGATGGATACGATTCGATGTACAGCGAGAAATGGTGGGTTTCTGGATATCAGGGAAGTTCCGGAACGTCACAATTCCGTAAAGGTCCTGTTATTTTTGGATGTGGGAGGTTCAATGGATGATCATATCGAATTGTGCAGCCAGTTGTTTGCAGCCGCTAGATCCGAGTTCAAGTACCTGGAGTACTACTATTTCCACAACTTCATTTACGAAAACATCTGGCTCAGTAATGACCGCAGGCAGGAAGAAAAATTGAACACGTTTGATCTGATCCGGCGTTTCGGGAGTGACTACAAAATTATATTTGTCGGCGACGCCAATATGGCACGGCATGAAATCGCGGAACGAGGAGGCAGCGTCGAGCATTTTAATGGGGATGCGGGAGAAGTCTGGCTAAGTCGGATACAGGATCAGTTCAAGAAAATTATCTGGCTCAATCCTGTTGAAAAGAAAAAATGGCGTGATTCCTATACGACGGAGATGATCCGGCGGCTTGTAGACGATCACATGTACCATCTCAGTGTCGACGGCATTGAGCAGGCCATGAGGTACCTGGCTAGATGATAGCCAACGGCGAATTGGGTGATCCGCCTATTCTTTGACAGAATGTCACTTGTGGCATCTGCTATGGCCTATGTCGAAGTGTATAATCGCATAAACACTAATCCGGCAATGCCAGTACCCGCTTTGCGATCACATTCAGTTGAACTTCCGACGTGCCACCTTCAATGGAATTGGCTTTCGACCGTAGCCATTCACGGGTGGTTGAGAGTTCGCGATCAGTAAAACCTTCGCCTTCCCAACCCAGTGAGTTGGTGCCCTGAATTTCCAGCATGATTTCATACCGGTCCTTGTTTTGTTCTGTACCGTAGAGCTTGAACATCGATGAGGTTGCACTGGGTCCGGTGCTCAACTTAGCTTCTTCAGCCGCTCTTTTCAGGGTCAAAGCGAAAGCTGCACCATTCATTTTGTGGGTGGTTATCCTGCCTCGTAGCCCGGGGTCGGCAATTCGGTGGTTGTTCTCACCGATATACTGTTTTGCCTGGTTCTCCATGGAGAACTCGGATCCGCTGCGAGCACCGCCCATACCCATGCCAGAGATCATGGTTCGCTCGTGCTGCAATAGCCGCTTGGCGATTGTCCAGCCTTCATTCAACGTTCCCACCAGATTTTGTCGAGGAACTTTGACTTCATCGAAAAACGTTTCGCAGAAAGGTGATGCCCCGCTGATCAGTTTGATCGGCTTTGTTTTTACGCCAGGGGAGGCCATATCAAACAGGATGAAACTGATGCCATTGTGCTTTGGAACATCCGGGTCTGTTCTTACCAGGCAAAAAATCCAATCTGCCTGGTCGGCAAATGAGGTCCAGACTTTGGACCCATTGATAATATACTCGTCCCCCGTAAGCACGGCTTTGGTTTGCAGGCTGGCAAGGTCAGAACCAGAGCCCGGTTCACTGTAACCCTGGCACCAGCGGATTTCGCCTCGAACAATACTGGGAAGATATGTCTGCTTCTGTTCTTCGTTGGCATATTCCAGCAACACAGGCCCCAGCATACTAATGCCGAATGAAGTCAACGGGGACCTGGCGCGAATGCGCCGGAGTTCTTCGGAGAGTATTGTATTTTCGTCTTTGTTTAGTCCACCGCCGCCGTATTCTTTCGGCCAGGTAGGGCAGGTCCACCCTTTGCTGCCCATTCGATCAAGCCAGATTTTGGAGTCCGGGTTCAGATAGGTTTCGTTTCGGCCACCCCAAACGGTTTCATTTTCAACCATGGGTGTTCTGATACTAGGGGGGCAGTTTTCGTCAAGCCAGACACGGGTGTCCTGCCTAAATTGATCCAGATCTGACACGATTGTCTCCTGTGGTGGTTAGATTCATGGTTAGTTAACCTCCAGCCCATCTTTTTCCAGAATTTCGGGAGGAGGAACAGAAGGCAAGGTCTGGTACCAGTAGGCTACCGAGGCAATGTCATCTTTCAACGGTAAATATCGCCTGCCGGAGCGCCATCCCAACGCCTGCATGGTGACACGAAGGTTCTGTCTGAACCTCACTGGGTCGGATATATGCCATCGATACATGCCAAACCGTTGCTGGCTGCTGTATCGGCCGTCCGGGCGAATGACCTGGTGGAGTCCTGCCTGGGGTGTTGTGAACTCGGTATAACCGCCACCGTTTTTTAATGCCGGGTCCTTACCCAGGTCGAAATTGTATGAGCCACAGAAGTAGTCTTCCGTGCCGGTACCGACGATTGTCGGGAACTCGTCATCCCCGTCCATGTAAAACTTGATTTCACCTTCCCCCCACCAGCCACGATTATTGACGCCCCACGCCATATAGGTGCCAACAAACTGCCCCTGGCCTTCAACACCATCAAGAATCGTATATACATCTTTGTAGGGAAGGGGATTGGTACGTCGAAACTGGGCATGAAAATACGCACAATCATCCGGGACACTGGTCAGTGTGTAATTTACCTGGTAGTAGAGAACCATGGGCTCGACGTCAATGTTGGTCAGGGTGATGCGGCATCGCTTTCTAAATGGCATCTCCCAGTAACAATTAAAAGCGCTGCCCGGGTTGACGCAAATGGCCAGGGAAGAGAGTTGTGCATACTTGCCCCAGCCCATGGCAAAAAAATCGCCCACGGGACATTCAACGCTGGGATGTTCCTGATCGTCCCAGTAGATTCTCAAAATACTGTAGCGCCAGTTGCCGGTTGGTGTCATCCAGATTTGCTGGATTGCACCCTCTTCCTTGATGTCCACAAGAGTAAATGTTTCTCCGGCTTCAACTCGCACCGAGGGTGAAATCTTCCATCCCTGGCCGAGGTCCCGGGCAGCCTGGGCACCGGTGCCTTCGGTGGCCATACCACCCTTACCCTTGCCTCCGGTAAAATTTTCCGGACTGATGGACCGACTCTCTGCATCCGAAAGCTGGCTGATATTGCCCATATGCAGCCCTAATCCATTAAAAGCCATGCCTTAATCTCGAGAAGTCAATTTTATACCCGTTCTATTTATTCCACTGCGCGACTCGATCTTTCTGCGCCTCGAGCAGGGCGTCAACATCACCGCTCATCGAAATTGACACGATCAGGTCACCTTGTGCAATGGCATCGACAACGGCCTGATCATCCGCGCCATTCACCTCGCCAAATATCGTGTGGGCATCGTCAAGGTGTGGTGTGGGGACGTGGGTAATAAAAAACTGGCTGCCATTGGTTCCTGGTCCTGCATTGGCCATCGACAACCGTCCAGGTGCTGAGTGTCGTAATGACGAATCAAACTCGTCCTCGAACTGGTAACCGGGCCCCCCGGTACCTGAACCCTGTGGACAACCGCCCTGGATCATAAAATTGGGAATAACGCGGTGGAACTTCAATCCGTCGTAATAACCCTTGCGGGCAAGGTTAGTAAAGTTTGCCACCGTCACGGGTGTCCGGTCGGCAAACATGGTGATATTAATGGTGCCTTTTGACGTTTCTATTTGTGCTGTAATGTCCAATGGTTTTTCCTGTTGTGCTTTTAAAAGTGATGTCAGCCTCCTAGCGGGAGGCTATCCCTGTATAGTCCCTGGCGGATTCCCCCAGATAAAGTTGTCTTGGTCGGGCAATTTTATAAGGGGCGCTGAGCATTTCTGTCCAATGTGTAATCCAACCCGGCATACGTCCCAGGGTGAATATCACCGTAAATAACTCGGTCGGAATGCCAACCGCTTTCAGCGTGATACCCGAGTAGAAATCGATATTAGGATAGAGCTTTCGTTCGATAAAATAGTCGTCTTCGCGGGCGATTTTTTCCAGTCGCTGGGCTATTTTGAGCAGTGGTTCGTCTTCCACACCTTGCTCGGCCATTACCGCATGACATGATTCCTGCATGACTGTTGCACGGGGGTCAAAGTTCTTGTAAACACGATGACCGAATCCCATGAGTTTGAAGGGGTCATCCTTGTCCCTGGCCTTCTTAACGTACTCCTCAACCCTGGATTCGTCACCAATTTCGTTTAACATATTAAGCACCGCTTCGTTCGCTCCTCCATGGGCTGGACCCCAGAGTGCACAAGCCCCTGCGGCGATAGCGGCGTAAGGATTGCAGTCTGTCGAACCCGCCATTCGCACCGTTGATGTGGAGGCATTTTGCTCGTGATCTGCATGTAAAATAAAGATCCGGTCCATGGCACCGGCAATTGTTGGGCTTACAGTTGAGTTTTCTCCTGCGGTACCAAAACACATATGAAGGAAGTTCTCGGCATAGGATAAATCAGGGTCTGGCTCAATAAATGCCTCATCTCTTCCATGTTTGTATGCCATTGCAGCCAGGGTTGGAATTTTTGCGATCAGCCTGTGGGCCGTTGTCATACGGTCGGAAGCGTCGGTGATATCCGTATCTTCATGATACAGGGCGGCCAGGCCGGCTATTGCGGCACTCACCATTGACATGGGGTGTGCACCCTGGGCAAAGCCGTTGAATATATTCTGGAATTTGGCGTCGATACTCTGGTGTGACTTAATACTGGTTTCGAAGGCATCATACTCAGACTGGTTGGGCAGTTCGCCGTTCAACAGCAGGTAAGAGACTTCAAGGTGGCTGGATTTCTGCGCTAACTGCTCGATGGGATACCCTCTGTACATGAGGATACCTGCATCGCCGTCAATATAGGTTACCTTGGAGTCACAGCTAGCGGTTGATAAAAATCCCGGATCATAGGTAAAAATACCTTCGGCAATGAGCCCCCGTACATCGACGACGTTTTTGCCTTCGGAAGCCGCCAGAACGGGCAATTCCGTTGACTTACCGTCGATGGTGATTGTAACTGTTTGCGTCATTTTTGGACTCCCGGGTTACCGCACAGGCATTTGGTAGCTGATTACTTGGATACCGCCGGTATCACTGGATGAGTTCACTGACGGAGGTGACAACTTGCCGCCCATCATTCCAAAACCAGCCTGCCTTGTAAAGCCTTGTGTGTTGCGGCTTAGGTCAGGTTGTTGGTTTGTTTTTTGAGTCCAAACTCACTATCATTAGCGCGCGTAAATAATGGCGCTCTCCAGGTGCGCCAGGCTTAAAACCATACCCCCGGGGCATCATGGCCGATTGCGAACATTTGTCGATCATGGATCTGTTAATGCGCCGGGTGGATCTTAGAATGAGAACTTTTTTGTGAAAAACGACCAACGTCCCACCAATGTCTATCCGACGGATTTAAGGGCTTTTGCCTGGCCAATTACCGCTTATGCTTCCCTCGCTCACCGTGCATTTGGCATTGTTTTGTTTGTGGGTGTTGCGTTTGGGCTGTATGCGCTGGACATTTCTCTCTCTTCAGAAGCGGGGTTTAACAAACTGAATGGGCTGATCAAGTCCCCGTTCGGCATGTTTGTTACCTGGGGATTAATGTCGGCTGTGGCATATCACTTCGTGGCTGGTATTAAACACCTGTTGCTGGATCTGGGTGTTGGTGAAACGTTGGACGGTAGCCGATTCGCTGCCAAGGTGACCATTCTACTTTCGGCGATGCTTATTTTCCTCGCCGGTGTGTGGGTCGTACAGGGATAAGGGATAGATATGGTTACACAAGTCACAAGTTTTTCGCGCAGTGGATTGTCCGACTGGGTCGTGCAACGGGTTACAGCTGTCATCCTAGCGACCTATACTGTCGTCGTCGTTGGGTTTCTGCTCATCAATGGTGATTTGTCGTATGCGCAGTGGAAAGGGTTATTCGGCCAGACCTGGATGCAAATATTTACCCTGTTAGCAGTTACCTCGACTTGCGCGCACGCCTGGGTCGGAATGTGGACAATTGGTACTGACTATATCAGGGAACATTACTTCGGCAATGCCGCCGATGCGATTCGGTTTGTCTATCAGGTATTCTGCATCATCACGCTGGCGGTCTACCTGATTTGGAGCGTGGCGATCCTTTGGGGATAGTATGGCTGATAATGATTTGGGACGGGAAAATAGTTAATGAGTGACCTATCAACACTGGAATTTGATGCCATTATCATTGGCGGCGGTGGTGCTGGAATGCGTGCTGCTCTGCAGTTAGCCGAGTCGGGACGCAAAACCGCAGTAATATCCAAAGTTTTTCCAACCCGGTCTCATACGGTGTCTGCCCAGGGTGGTATTACCTGTGCGATTGGCAGCGAAGATCCTGATGATGACTGGCGCTGGCATATGTACGACACCGTCAAAGGCTCGGATTACATTGGTGACCAGGATGCGATCCAGTACATGTGCAGTGTCGGACCCCAGGCGGTTTACGAACTTGATCACATGGGGTTGCCATTTTCTCGAACTGACAGTGGCCGAATCTACCAACGAGCCTTTGGTGGTCAATCAAAAAACTTCGGCCAAGGTGGTCAGGCTGAGCGGACCTGTGCTGCTGCGGACCGAACAGGTCACGCCTTGTTACATGCGCTTTACCAGGGAAATATGAAAGCCGGTTCGGTGTTCTTCTCCGAATGGTTTGCGGTTGACCTGGTGATGAACCAGAACCGTGCCGTCGTGGGTGTGATCGCAATCTGCATGGAAACCGGCGTAAGCCATTACATCAAAGCCAGGGCCACCGTGTTCGCGACCGGTGGCGCAGGTCGAATTTATCAGTCCACCACCAATGCGTTAATGAATACCGGCGATGGTGTTGGCATGGCGTTACGGGCAGGACTACCCGTCCAGGATATTGAGATGTGGCAGTTTCATCCCACGGGGATCGCCGGTGCCGGTGTACTGGTCACAGAGGGCTGCCGTGGTGAAGGTGGTTATCTGATAAACAAGGACGGCGAACGTTTTATGGAACGCTACGCGCCGACAGCTAAGGATCTTGCGGGTCGAGACGTGGTCGCCAGGAGTATGATTCTGGAAATACTCGACGGCAGGGGTGCGGGTGAAAATGGTGATCACGTTCTGCTGAAGCTGGATCACCTGGGGGAGGATGTGCTCCACTCTAAACTCCCCGGTATTGTTGAACTGTCAAAAACCTTTGCCCACGTTGACCCTGTTAAAGATCCCATTCCGGTAGAGCCAACATGCCATTATATGATGGGCGGCATTCCAACTAATATTCATGGTCAAGCCCTGGTGCCTGATGCAGATGGAACCGACAAGATCGTTGAAGGGCTTTACGCTGTTGGAGAAGTCGCGTGCGTATCAGTTCACGGAGCGAATCGTCTGGGAGGTAATTCACTGCTCGATCTTGTGGTCTTCGGTCGGTCTGCAGGTTTACATATTATTGAAGCTCTCTCCCAGGGTATGGATTCTGTACAGCCTTCCTCCAGTGACATGGAGGCTGCCACTGCGCGTTTGAGGCGCTGGGATGAGTCGAGCGATGGCGAAAGTGTTGCCGTATTAAAGAAAGAGCTCCAGTCCTGCATGCAGTTAAATTTTGGTGTATTCAGAAAAGAACAACCCATGTTGGAAGGTATTCAGAAACTCGCTGACCTCAGGGAGAGGATTGGTGCTGCGAGCATTTCAGACAAGAGCCGGGCATTTAATACTGCCCGGCTTGAGGCACTGGAACTGGATAACCTCCTCGAGGTGGCTGAAGCAACAGCCATCGCAGCCGAAGCCCGTAAAGAAAGCCGAGGCGCCCACGCCCGGGATGATTACCAGGAGCGTGACGACACCAACTGGTTATGTCACTCAATATATGACCCCACCGACAAGTCCCTGCGCAAGCGTGCCGTCAACTTTAGTCCTGGTATCCTGGGTACAGATGATGATCTGCCCGAGGGCATTTTTGAACCGAAAAAGAGAGTCTATTAAATGCAAGTTAGTGTTTATCGCTATGATCCGGCAAAAGACCTGCGACCCTACATGCAGGAGTTCAGTGTAGAAATCCCTGGTGGAAAGGACCTGATGGTCCTGGACTTGCTTGAACTGCTGAAAGAGCAGGATGAGTCTGTGACATATCGCCGCTCTTGTCGTGAAGGGGTTTGTGGCTCAGACGGCATCAACATGAATGGAAAGAACGGTCTGGCATGCATCACGCCGATTTCAGAAGTGATCAGGAACAATGCACTGTCTATCAAGCCACTACCGGGGTTGCCAGTTATACGGGATCTGGTGGTTGATATGGAACAGTTCTACGACCAGTACAAGAAAATCGAGCCCTATCTGATCAACAATGAACCCACGCCTACTCAGGAACGTTTGCAGTCACCCGAGGACCGGGAAAAACTTGATGGGCTCTATGAATGTATCCTGTGTGCCTGTTGTTCCACAGCCTGTCCAAGTTACTGGTGGAACCCCGATAAGTTTATTGGTCCTGCGGGGCTGCTTCAGGCTTATCGGTTTCTGGCTGACAGCCGGGATACAGCAACAGAAGAGCGGCTTGCAAATCTCGAAGACCCATTCAGTGTGTTCCGCTGTCGGGGAATCATGAATTGCGTCAGCGTTTGTCCGAAAGGGCTAAACCCGACCAGGGCTATTGGCCATATTAGAAATATGCTGCTGAAGCGGGCAATATAGAATCTGGCTACGCCAAAAGAGCACACGAACTGTCCCTGGATGATATTGCATAAGTCGTAGTGGATGGCCATATACGGCCGTCTCGAAATGTAAAGGGATAAACTGGAGGTAACGATATGCAGGAAACCAAAATGGAAGAGCTGTGGCGTAGCGGCCACATTTCAGGTGGGAATGCATCTTACGTTGAAGAACTCTATGAAAATTATCTTGAAGATCCTTCCTCCGTCGCGGATCAATGGCGCAGTTACTTCGAAACCCTGCCATTGGTTGAAGGTACCCTGACCCCGGATATATCTCATTCAACCGTCCGGGCTCATTTTTTACTGCTGTCAAAAAACCAATCCAGGGTGTCTCCCGTTGCGGCCAGCACAGTACATTCTGACTTTGAACGAAAGCAGTTTGCGGTAGGCGAATTGATATCAGGCTATCGTCGTCGCGGGCATCTGAAAGCCAGTCTTGACCCGTTGAAACTCGAAGAGATATTGCCAGTACCGGTACTGGAGCTGGAATATCATCAACTTTCAGCAGCGGACCTCGATACTCGCTTCCAGACCGGATCTTTGTTCTTTGGAAATGAAGAAGCGCCGCTTCGTGAAATTATTGACGTGCTCGAACAAACCTATTGTGATTCCGTTGGGGCGGAATATATCCATATTGTTGATGAGGCAGAACAGCTGTGGGTGCAGCAACGCATGGAAAGTGCCCGCTCTAATCCGAGCTACAGTAACGGTGTCAAGCGGCGGATTCTTGATCGGCTAATCGCCGCTGAAGGCCTTGAGAAGTTCCTCGGTACCAAGTACCCGGGTACCAAGAGATTTGGACTCGAGGGTGGCGAGAGTTTTATCCCTTGTATGGCTGAGCTTATTCATCGAGCAGGTTCAGCGGGCGTGGCGGAAACAGTCATAGGCATGGCGCATCGCGGCCGGATCAATGTGTTGGTTAATTTGATGGGTAAAAAGCCTAACGAGTTGTTTGATGAATTTGAGGGTCGCTACACGCCGGGGTTTGGTTCCGGTGACGTGAAGTATCACCAGGGTTTTTCATCTAACCTGATGACGCCGGGCGGTGAAATGCATCTTGCTCTCGGGTTTAACCCATCCCATCTGGAAATTGTTGCGCCGGTGATTGAAGGTTCTGTGCGCGCCCGCCAGGATCGCCGCGACGACAAAACCGGTGACAAGGTATTGGCTATTAATGTACATGGTGATGCAGCTTTTTCGGGGCAGGGCGTGGTCATGGAAACCTTCCAAATGTCCCAGACCCGGGGTTACTACACGGGTGGTACGATTCACGTCATTATTAACAACCAGATTGGTTATACCATCAGTAAACGGGAAGATGCCCGTTCGACACACTATTGCACCGAGATCGCAAAAATGGTGCAGGCGCCTATCTTCCATGTCAATGGAGATGATCCTGAGGCGGTTATCTTTGTTTCTCAGTTAGCCATCGATTACCGTATGGAATTCAAGAAGGATGTTGTCATCGATATCGTTTCCTATCGACGTCGTGGCCACAACGAGGGTGATGAACCTTCTATAACCCAGCCAATGATGTATCAAAAAATACGTCAGCATCCAACGACTCTCACCCTGTTCGCTGAAAAAGTGATCGCCGAAGGTGCAATAGACGAGGCAGAGTACCTTCGTCGAACTGAAGCGTATCGCGACGCGATGGATGCGGGGAATGCGGTGGCGTGGGACCATCTGACGGAACCGGATACGTCAATGTTCGTCGATTGGAAACCGTACCTTGGTCACGACTGGACGGTAGAAAGTGATACCCGGTATCCCCTGCGTGACTTTCAGCAACTTGCCAACAAATTGAGCGATATGCCTGAAGGCTTTGTATTGCAAAAACAGGTCGGCAAGATATTTGATGACAGAAAAAAGATGACAGCCGGTGCGACCCCGATTAATTGGGGGTATGCGGAAATTATGGCTTACGGAACCCTGTTAGCACAGGGACATGATCTTCGTGTTACGGGGCAAGATGTTGGCCGTGGTACCTTTGCCCACCGTCATGCGGTATTGCATGACCAGAAAGAAGGTAGAGACTTCGTTCCCCTGAAACAACTTGGAGAACATGAAAACAGTTTTGTCATTTATGATTCTTTCTTATCTGAGGAAGCGATTCTGGCATTCGAGTACGGCTACGCCCAGACAAACCCGAAGACTCTGGTGATCTGGGAAGCTCAATTTGGTGACTTTGCCAATGGCGCACAAGTCGTTATTGATCAGTTTATCACCAGCGGTGAGCACAAGTGGGCACGACTTTGTGGCTTAACCATGTTACTGCCCCATGGCTACGAAGGGGCGGGACCTGAACATTCGTCTGCGCGGCTGGAACGTTATCTGCAGTTGTGTGCTGAGCACAACATCCAGGTTTGTGTACCGACGACACCTGCACAGATGTACCATTTGTTGCGTCGTCAGGCGATTCGACCTTTGCGTCGGCCGTTGATTGTAATGACCCCCAAAAGTCTTTTACGACACAAGTTGGCCATCAGTACCCTGGAAGATCTTTGTGATGGGGCGTTCCAGACGGTCATTCAGGAGCCACAAGCAGGAACCGATTATGACGTAACCCGCATAATCTTCTGCTCGGGTAAGGTTTACTATGACCTGGATAGCAAACGGCTGGAAGATAACCTTAAGAACGTAGCGATTGTCAGGGTGGAACAGCTCTACCCGTTTCCGGAAGACGACATGCTTGAAACCCTGGCGCGATACCCAAATATCGCCAGTGCAGTCTGGTGTCAGGAAGAGCCCATGAACCAGGGTGCCTGGTATAGCAGCCAGCATCATATGCGCAAGGTTATTCATGAGAAATTTCCAGGACTGTACCTGCAGTATGTGGGCAGAGAGGCGTCTGCAGCTGCTGCAGCCGGTTATATGTTGCTGCATGTAAGACAAATGGAACAGTTTGTACACGATGCCCTGTATACAGAACGAACTGATTAGCGATCCGGTAACGACAGGCGAAAAGTGGAGTAAGGAAAAATTATGGCAGAGATAAAAGCACCGGAATTTCCTGAATCCATTGCAGATGGCGAAATCGCTGCCTGGCATGTTCAGATCGGTGAAAGTGTCAGGCGCGACCAGATTCTGGTTGATATCGAAACTGACAAGGTGGTTATTGAGGTTGTAGCGCCAGAGGATGGCGTAGTAACCGAGATTTTAAAGCAAGAGGGAGAGACTGTTCTTGCGGAAGAGGTGCTGGGTATCTTCGAAGGCGGTGCCCGCCAGCCTGCTACAGAATCGACCTCGGCCAGTGCTGCTGCCGCAAGCCCTGGCGCGAGCGACGATGCCAGGCCAGAGACCCTGGCAAGCCCTGCGGCAAAGAAAATTGCGGTCGAAAATAAAATTGACGTTACCCGCATTGAAGGAACGGGCAAGGGTGGCCGCATTACCAAGGAAGATGTCCTCAAAGCTGTCGCCAGCATCGCGAGTCAACCAGTGACACCGCCGGTGGCCCTGGCTGCCAACGAACCCGCGGCAGCTGAGGGTCGGGTCGAACGACGTGTTCCCATGACCCGTTTGCGGGCCAGCATTGCCAGGCGATTGGTAGAAGCTCAGGAAACAGCGGCCATGCTAAGCACCTTTAACGAGGTGGATATGTCAGCGATTATGGAACTGCGGGCTCAATACAAGGAAGCGTTCGCCAGGGCCCACGACGGGACCCGGCTCGGGTTTATGTCGTTTTTCGTACGGGCCAGTGTAGAAGCACTGAAGCGTTTTCCTGCGGTTAACGCCTCAATAGATGGCAATGACATTGTTTATCATGGTTATCAGGATATTGGTGTTGCGGTTGGGTCTCCCCGCGGTCTTGTGGTGCCTGTTTTGCGGGATGCAGATAGTCTGACCCTGGCTGAAATTGAGAACCAGATCAGCATGCTTGGCGCGAAAGCCCAGGACAACAAACTGGCCATGGACGATATGATGGGCGGCACGTTTACTATTTCCAATGGTGGTGTTTTCGGGTCGTTGTTATCTACACCGATTCTGAATCCTCCCCAGACCGGCATATTGGGTATGCACAAGATCCAGGAACGGCCCATGGCCGTCAATGGTGAAGTCGTAATCCGCCCCATGATGTACCTGGCCTTATCTTATGATCATCGGCTGATTGATGGTCAGGAAGCGGTTCGGTTTCTCGTCACCATCAAGGACTTTTTGGAAGAACCAGCCCGCATCTTGCTGGATATCTAGTGCCCACATAGTTCCCTAAGAGTCACAGTCGTGACCAGTTGTCAGGGTTAAAGGATCAGGAGAAAAAAATGAGTAATAAGTTTGACGTCGTTGTGATCGGAGCGGGTCCTGCCGGTTATCATGCGGCTATCAGGGCTGCACAATTGGGTTTGAATACCGCATGCATCGACAAGTGGATTAACAAGCAGGGGAAACCCGCTTACGGTGGCACTTGCCTGAATGTCGGTTGCATTCCCTCCAAAGCCCTGTTGGATACTTCCCATAAATATGTAGAGGCAAAGGAAGATTTTGGCACCCTTGGTATTAAGACAAAAGGAGTTGAGATAGACGTACCGTTAATGATCGCGCGCAAAGACCAGATCGTCGAGAATCTCACCAAAGGGGTTGCCGGATTGCTCAAGTCCAATGGTGTCACGACTTTTAATGGTGCGGCTCGATTGAATGCGGGTCGAAGTGTTGAAATCACGTCGCACGACGGTAAGGTTGAAACTATTGAAGCCGAATATGTTGTTATCGCAACGGGATCAGTACCGGCGGAGATCCCACCGTGCCCCTTAAATTCTGACTTGATTGTTGACTCGACCGGCGCCCTGGATTTTCAGTCGACACCCAAACGCCTGGGTGTTATCGGTGCTGGCATCATTGGACTTGAATTAGGCAGCGTCTGGAACCGATTGGGCTCTGAGGTGGTCGTACTCGAAGCACTGGAAGACTTTTTACCGATGGCAGATAAGCAGGTTTCGAGGGAAGTGGCGAAGCAATTCAAAAAACAGGGCCTTGATATTCGCCTCGGAACCAGGATCACCGACACGAGTGTTAAAGGGAAAAAGGTCACCGTGACCTACAGCGACAGTGAAGGCGAGAAAAATGAAGTCTTCGACAGCTTGATTGTCGCGGTGGGCCGTCGGCCATTTACGGAGAATTTGTTGGCCCCGGACAGTGGTGTCGATCTGGATGAGCGTGGTTTTATTTACGTCAACGATTTGTGTTCTACCAATGCCCCAGGGGTGTTCGCGGTAGGAGACGTGGTTCGTGGGCCAATGCTGGCTCACAAGGGCATGGAAGAGGGGCTTATGGTGGTTGAGCGAATCGCAGGTCAAAAGCCCCTTGTCAATTACGACTGCGTACCTTCGGTTATCTACACCCATCCCGAAGTCGCATGGGTTGGTAAGACCGAACAGGAGCTAAAAGCCGGTGGTGAACCCTACAATGCCGGATCATTTCCGATGCTGGCGAGTGGCAGGGCGATGGCGGCAAATGATACGACAGGTTTCATCAAGGTACTGGCGGACGGTAAAACAGACAGAATTCTGGGTATCCACATGGTGGGTGCTCATGTATCAGAATTAATCGCCGAGGCTGTAATTGCGATGGAATTTGGTTCAAGTGCGGAAGATCTTGGCCTGACGATGTTCGCTCACCCGACCCTGTCGGAAGGTCTACATGAAGCGGCATTGGCTGTATCGGGTCATGCTATTCATATCCCGAACCGCCGAAAGAAAAAATGATCACGAACTATCAACTCTAAGGTATATAAGTTATGAACCTCCACGAGTATCAGGCGAAGCAGGTCTTTGCCCAATATGGACTGCCTGTTTCCAAAGGCTTTGCTGTCGACACGGCAGACGAAGCAGTAGCGGCGACAAAAGAACTGGATGGAGACATCTGGGTAATCAAGGTGCAGGTGCATGCCGGTGGCCGCGGCAAGGCTGGTGGTGTTAAGTTGGTATCAACTGAAGCAGAGGTCCGCGAATTCTGTGACAAGTTTATCGGTACCAACCTGGTCACGTTTCAAACCGACGCCAATGGACAGCCGGTGAGCAAAATTTATGTCGAAGAGTGTGCCGACATTGAACGGGAACTCTACCTCGGCGCAGTAATTGATCGTTCGTCTCAGCGTGTGGTGTTTATGGCTTCCACAGAAGGTGGGGACCAGAGAAAATTCTCAAAGCAGTGATTGATCCTGCCCTTGGTCCGCAGGCCTACCAGGGTCGTGATCTTGCGTTTCAGTTAGGTCTGGCGGGTAAACAGATCAACCAGTTTGCGACAGTATTTACCACCCTCGCCAGGATGTTCGTTGAAAAAGATCTGTCGCTTTTGGAAATCAACCCATTAGTGGTTACCAAAGATGGTGATATTCACTGTCTTGATGCAAAGGTTTCTATCGATAGCAATGCACTCTACCGCCAGAAAGAACTACAGGCGATGCGTGATCCAAGCCAGGAAGACGATCGAGAAAATGAAGCCTCTGAATATGATCTCAACTATGTTGCGCTGGAAGGTAGTATTGGTTGTATGGTTAACGGCGCGGGACTGGCTATGGGAACCATGGACCTTGTTAAGTTGCACGGTGGTGAACCGGCGAATTTCCTGGATGTCGGGGGTACAGCCACTAAAGAGACAGTGAGTGAAGCATTCAAGATCATCCTTTCCGATGGTAATGTTAAAGCGGTATTGATCAATATTTTTGGCGGTATCGTTCAATGCGACATCATTGCCCATGGCATTATCGGCGCCGTAAAAGAAGTCGGAGTGAAAGTCCCGGTGGTGGTCAGATTTGAGGGTAACAACGCAGACCTGGGTGTCGAGGCACTTGCACAAAGTGGCGTTAATATCATTGCAGCGACAAGTTTAACCGATGCTGCGCAACAAGCGGTCAGAGCTGCAGGGGTGCCTAGATGAGTATATTGGTTAACAAAGATACCAAGGTAGTTTGCCAGGGATTTACCGGGTCTCAGGGTACATTGCATTCAGAACAGGCGATTGCCTACGGCACTCAACTGGTTGGAGGTGTTACCCCGGGTAAAGGCGGTCAACAACACCTGGGATTACCTGTTTTTAACACGGTAGAAGATGCGGTTGAAGAAACCGGTGCGAGTGCCTCGGTTATTTACGTTCCGGCGCCCTTTGCGAAAGATGGCATTCTTGAAGCCGCCGAAGCAGGCATTGAATTGATCGTGTGCATAACAGAAGGGCTGCCGACACTGGATATGTTGATAGTAAAGGCAAGCCTGGATGCGCGTAACATTCGCTTGATCGGACCCAACTGCCCTGGGGTTATCACTCCTGGTGAGTGCAAGATTGGTATTATGCCTGGTGAGATTCACCTGCCCGGCAAAGTCGGCATCGTATCTCGTTCCGGCACGCTGACCTACGAAGCCGTCAAACAAACAACAGATTTGGGATTTGGTCAGAGTAGCTGTGTTGGTATTGGCGGCGATCCGATTCCGGGTAGCAATTTTATCGACATACTGGGACTGTTTGAGGAAGATCCTGCCACCGAAGCAATTATTATGGTTGGAGAAATCGGAGGTAATGCCGAAGAAGAAGCAGCCGAGTTTATCAAGCAGAATGTCACCAAACCGGTGGTCGGCTATATTGCCGGTGTGACAGCGCCTCCCGGCAAGAGGATGGGGCATGCGGGGGCAATTATCGCTGGTGGCAAGGGTACTGCTGAGGACAAGTTTGCTGCTTTACAGGCGGCTGGTGTGGCCACGGTAAAAAGCCTTGCTGAAATAGGCAACACGCTAAAGGAAGTCACTGGTTGGTAGGGCTGGTAGCTGGGGTGATGGGACTCACAAGGATCAGCCTTGGCAGGCTGCTTTTTTGTTGGCCGTGATCCTGGGTCCATCCCTTGAAATCTGTGACTGAGACCCCATCTAGACATTCTTGTTACGATCAATTCCCACAGTATCGCTGTGAATACAAATTTGGAGGTAAATATTCAAATGGCTGTTAAAGCAAAGAAAGAAACCCTCGGTTTTCAGTCAGAGGCCAAACAACTCTTACATCTCATGATTCACTCTCTTTACAGCAACAAAGAGATATTTCTTCGTGAGCTTATTTCCAATGCCTCGGACGCCATCGACAAGTTACGCTTCGAAAGTCTGTCCAATGCAGAGCTCCTGGGTGACGATACAGATTTCAGGATAAGAATTGATGTAGATAGTGAAGCCAACACCATTACGATCACTGACAACGGTGTCGGTATGACTCGCGATGATGCCATCAGCCATCTGGGTACCATTGCGAAGTCAGGTACATCGCAATTCTTGGAAACTCTCACAGGGGATCAGCAGAAGGACGCCCAATTGATCGGACAATTTGGAGTTGGTTTTTACTCCACCTTCATCGTTGCCGATAAGGTTATTGTAGAGAGTCGTGCTGCCTCGACGGGTGTTGATGAAGCCGTGCGGTGGATTTCAACTGGTGAGGCGGAGTTTGATATTGAGTCAATTGAGCGTGAAGAACGCGGCACCTCTGTCATTGTGCACCTGAAAGCTGACGAGAAAGAGTTTCTCGACGACTGGCGCGTGAAAAGTATTGTAAAAAAATATGCCGACCATATTTCTGTCCCGGTTCAAATGCTGGAACAACCTTTACCTGTTAGCAATGATGATGAAGGGGAGGATGACCAAGTTAAGGGTGAAGGTGCAAAAGACAAGGATCAGCCGGTCCCTGAGTACCAGACAGTTAATGCTGCCAAGGCATTGTGGTCTCGTTCAAGAAGCGATATTTCAGACGAGGAATACCAGGAATTCTACAAACACGTTTCCCATGATTTCCAGGATGCGTTGAGTTGGAGTCACAACAAGGTAGAAGGTAAACTGGACTACACCAGCCTGATTTACATCCCCTCTAAAGCACCGTTTGACATGTGGCAGCGTGAAACGCCCAGAGGTTTGAAACTCTATGTACAACGTGTGTTCATCATGGATGAAGCCGAGCAGTTTTTACCGCTTTACCTGAGGTTCATCAAAGGTGTGGTTGATTCAAACGATTTATCACTGAACGTATCAAGGGAAATTTTGCAAAAAGATCCGGCCATCGAGTCAATGCGTAATGCATTGACGAAACGTACGCTGGATTCTCTGGAAAAAATGGCAAAGAACGACGCTGAAAAATACCAGTTATTCTGGGGCGAATTTGGTCAGGTGCTCAAGGAAGGTCCGGCAGAAGACTTTGGCAATAAGGAAAAAATTGCGAAGTTACTTCGATTCTCTACCACCAGTAGTAAATCAGAAGTCCAGGACCAGTCACTTGACGATTACCTGGGACGATTGCAGGAAGGTCAGGAGAAAATTTACTATGTTGCCGCAGAAAACTACCTCACTGCCAAGAACAGCCCGCACCTGGAAGTCTTCAACAAGAAAGGCATTGAGGTGTTAATCCTCAGTAACCGAATAGATGAATGGCTGATGAGTCACCTGATGGAATTTGACGGCAAACAGTTCCAGGATGTCGCTAAAGGTGCATTGGACCTTGGAGATCTTGATGATGAGGAAACCAAAAAGGAAAATGAAAAGGTAGAAAACGAATTCAAGAGCCTGATTGAGCGAGTCAAGGAAGTGGTTGACGATAGCGTGGAAGAGGTCAGGATCACTCACAGGCTAACTGATTCTCCTGCTTGTCTGGTTGTCAACGATGATGAGATGGGAATGCAGATGAGACGGATTTTGGAATCAGCAGGTCAAGAAGTGCCGAAAACCCAACGGGTATTTGAGATCAACCCCCTGCACCCGCTCGTGTCCAAATTGAACGACGAAACAGATATGGATCGCTTTAAGGATTTGACTCTGGTCCTCTACGATCAGGCGATACTTGCCGAGGGCAGCCACCTGGAAGAACCAGCTGGGTATGTGCAACGGTTGAATAAACTATTGCTGGAACTGAGCTCCTGACACTCTGCTTGAAAAAAAAGGTTTTGTGCTAAGTAATTAGGGTCGGATTCAATCAGATTCAGCGGGCTGGTAAGCACCACCGGTCTGCTGTTGCTGTTGGCTGTTCCGGAGGTCACTGATAACGGATTCGAGCGCACGACTGAACATCGGACCTTCATTGATAATCTTAACCGTGTCTTTTTTTACCTGAGTCGCCAGCTCCAGACGAGTTTTTTCAGTCACCTTGGCACCCTGGCGATTGACGAAAATGAACTTGTCGATGGCGTTGATTTTCGCAGCAAGCTTGCAGCGGGTGGTTTTGTCTCCTTCGTGGATGAATTCGACCCAGGTTCCCACGGTTAATGCGTCAATCTCGGCGAAGGCTGGGTCATCCTCCGCCAATTCGTCGTCTGGAACCTCTGCTGGCTCCGTAGGTGACGCGTCTGTAACATTAGTACTGTCTGATTTGGAATCAGAAGCATCGCGGTCAGCGTAGAAGTCTACTAGTAGTTCTTCGATCTCATCGGGACGAAATGACTCTTCCTGAATTTCTCCGAGCCGGTTCATTAGTGAGTCGACCTGTTCGGGTTCGATCTGGGCGATCCGTAGCGCTTTTCGCAGGTTATTTGTCAAGCGGGGATTAACTACCTCCAGCCGATCCCGGTCATCTTTTTGGTCATGGGGCTCGACAGTCCAGAGCAAAACATCGATTGTATTCAGCGACTGTTTCCAGGCATTGCTGTTCGGGCCTTCTTTAAGTACCAGCATCACCATAAACTTGTAAAAATAGGTTTTTAGAAAATCGACGATAAATTCGTCCAACTTAACATCAAGAATTCGTTCCTGAATTTTTTGGGTCACCAACTCGTGAATATCATCGAGTCGGTCCTGGCTTTGCGTGGATTTTAGAATCCGCTTCTCTAACCTGTGTGTTTTTGCAGTTTCTCTCGCCCTGAATGTTTTAAAATCCTTGATCAGGTCTTCAAAAAGTGAATTTTCGCCATCCTATTGCTGGGTTCTGCGAACAATCTCCTCGACTTTCTTGTAAAGCAGATCCTCGGCGAGGTCATCCACTTCTGTCCAACCGATTCCTGCTGTTGCGATATCATTCAGCAGCGTACGAACCGGATGGTCTTCTCGATCAAAAAAAGCGGTATCGGAAAGGGCCACTTTCATTATCGTAATTTGAGTCCGGCCGATCAATTCCTTGATGGGAATTGGCACGGCGTAATCCTGAAAGATCGCATCGTAGAGCAGGGTCACCAGGTTAATGACGTCCGAGGATTGTTGGTCGAGGGCAGAGATCACGCCTTCTTCCTGATCTTCCTGCATTAATTCGCCGAGGCTCTCGGATATGTCCAGGGTTTCCAGCTCATCCAAATTGGTCGGGATGTTTGCTTCCTGCGTGCTCTTCTGTTCCATGCCGGACTGAATATTCGTCAGAATATTCATTAGCTGGCCCTGATCCACCACCTGTACTTCTTCCCCGGGTGCAGGCTGATATGGTTGCATTATTCCGGGTGACTGATTTGATAGTGGGACCATTGATGCAGGCACGGCAAACTGTTGTGCGGGTACCATCCCTGGCTGATCGGCTGGTACGATTCCAGGTTGCTCCGGAGCAGGCTGCCCCGGTGCAAGATCCGGTAACTCGACAGGCATAGGCTCGTAGTGCAGCAGGTTCTGTATCGTCGAGAACACCTGGGGTTGGCCCGCGTTGTTAACCGGTACATTGCCCGGCACTGTGTTGCCAGGCGCTGTGATGTTCGGCACCATATTGCCAGGCGTTGTGATGTTCGGCACCATATTGCCAGGCGCTATGATGTTCGGCACCATATTGCCAGGCGCTATACTGCCGGGGATCATGTTGTTCTGCAGCATATCGTTCGGGACAAGGTTGTTCTGCGGCATATCGCCTGGAACGGTGTTGTTTGCTAATGGATTGTACTCCTGAGAAAAGCCAGCATCACCTTGCCCCCCTCGTTCTGATCGCTCTAATTGCGTGGTGTATTTTGCGTGACCTGAGGCTCCGGCTCCTCCTTCCATTCCAAGGCCCGGTAACACACCGTGCTTGACAAGGAGTTGATTGGCTTCGAGCAACACCGTGTCCAGCTTTCTCAAAACGAGCTGGTTGAGGCTTCGATTTAATTGCCTGGTATGATCTTCGCTGATCTCCTGATCTCTCACGGCATTGGAAAATGCCGAGGCAATTTGTTGCGGATCCAATGGGTTAGTTGTTTCATCGATTTGAGTATTCGCAAACAGTGCATTGAGACGTGTGTTGAAACTGATAAAACTGGGCAAGTTCAGATTGCGGGCGGAAGCAACCATACTTTCGAACGCGACCAGGGTCGTCAATTCTTCGTTCTGTACCAGGGACACTGTTTCGAAATCAACATGTTCTTCCTCTTCATCCTGCAGAGCTTCAAGACGGTCGAATCCGTGATTCATGTCATCAACAAAAATCGTCAGAATGTCGTCACGATTTTGCATGAGCGCCGTAATTTGGTCATTCTCGGTGAGAACTTCCTGAATCATGCGTTTAAGCGAACCGATCGTACTCTGTTGTAATCTATCAATTATCTCTGACACAAATTAACCAGTATTGATTTCTATGCTGACTGAAGATAAACCTATCCAGATACTTTGTATAGAATGGGTACCCAAAGGTCTGTCTTCAATAAACATTTTCATATAATCTAGGCGTTTACGGTCACTATGTTAGCTAATTTCGAGGTGTGAGGCTACGTCAATCCGACTATGGGGTAATTTTCTCGCATAAGTTATAGTGATGGGGTCTTGGCGAAAGCGGATAAACACCATGGAGCGTACGATTTCAGTATTGGGAGCAGGGATGTTCGGCACTGCAATTGCGAATATTCTTGCCGAGAATGGCCAAAAAATCTTGCTCTGGTCCAGGGATGAAAGGCACGCGGAGCTGATTAAGTCTACCCGTGAAAACAAGAAATCGCTTCCCGGATATCGCATAAACGACAGCGTTACGCCGACTTCGGACCTGGAGGAGTGCTTAAGATCCTGCGATGTTGCGTTTTTTAGCGTCCCGAGTGGGGCATTTCGAGAAGTAATCAGATTGGCGCGACCATACATATCCGGGTCCGCAATGGTCATCAGCACGACAAAAGGTATCGAACCTGATGGGTTCCTGCTGATGAGCGAGGTGATAAGGGAAGAATTACCCGATAATCCGCGGGGTGTTCTCAGTGGGCCTAATTTGGCAGAGGAAATCGTTCAAAAGCAAATTACAGCGACGGTGATCGCGAGTGAGTCTCGGCAGGTAACTTCTGTTGTGCAGGAGATTCTACACACGAATTATTTCAGGGTTTACGCCAGCGAAGACACCTATGGTGTCGAGCTGGCAGGCGCCTTAAAGAATATTTATGCCATAGCAGCTGGTTTTGCCAGCGCGCTCGGCGTTGGGCAAAATACCCAGGGCATGCTGCTGACCAGGAGTTTGGCGGAGATGAGTCGGTTTGCGAATATCATGGGTGCAAATCCGCTAACGTTTCTGGGACTGGCAGGGGTGGGCGATCTTATGGTCACCTGTGGTTCACCCCTCAGCCGTAATTTTCAATTGGGAATGTTCATAGGTCAGGGGCTGAGCCTGGATATGGCGACGGAGAAATTAGGCAGGCTCGCCGAAGGCGTCAATACGGTGCGAACGGTCAAGCACAAGGCTGCTGAAATGGGGGTATATATGCCGATAGTTACCGGTCTGTATAGCATTTTGTTTGAATCCAGGTCAGTGGAATCTGTTATTCATGATGTAATGATGTCTGATCAGCCAGATGATGTAGAGTTCGTTTTATAATGAAACTATTAATAATGCGTCATGGCGCAGCGAAATCTGCGATCAGGGATTTCGATCGCAGACTGAGCAGGCAGGGTGCTGAGGATGTTAAAAGAAGTGCTGCGGGGTTGTTAGCCTGTTGTTCAGTGCCAATGAGGACTTTTGCCAGCCCACTCGTTCGTGCCCAGCAGACGGCCGAATTGGTCCTCGGTGAACTTGAACTCGATCAATCGTTCGGTACGATCGATGAAATCTCACCTGAAGGTAATCCTGAAAAAGTGGTTGCACGGCTGTCGGCTGAAATCGAGAAGGCGCTGTGTCTATTGGTCAGCCATCAGCCGTTTGTTAGCAATTTCGTCGAGTACTTGACGAATAGAAAGGTATTCATGGATACAGCGAGCGTTGCCTGTATTTCGATGGATGTTCTGGGACAAAATTGTGGTGATTTAGAATGGCTCATTCCCGCTTAGTTTACATATTGATTTTTATGGCGCCGCTGTTGGTTGAAGCGGCGCCGGAAGAAATAATTTCGATGTTTCCAGGCTCAAGGACTGTGTCTGAAGGTGGCGATGATGAAATCAGGACCTACCAGATCATTACCGGTTCTATCGCCCGGGTTAATACCCAAATGGTCCCTAAATCTTCTGAACATGTGCAGGGCAGGAAACGAATCACGACGCTGGAAACACCCAATGCACAACGAACTGAGGATGTGGCGGCATTCTATCGAGAGCAGTTGCAAAACAAGGGGCAGATCGTATTCGAGTGCCAGGGTCGGACTTGTGGCAGCAGCAATTACTGGGCAAATACGGTCTTCAGGAAATCGATCCTGTATGGTCCGGAGCAATATCAACATAGTATGCTGGGGCGAATTTCAACCGATGGGACTCGATTTGTCATTGTCTACGTGGCTCAGCGAGGCACAGGTAAGCTTTATACGCATATTGAAATCATTACTGTTGAAGATAGTGCGCTGGCAACAGACAGTAAAGTCGTTGGATCGGCTTTGCAACTTCTCGGTAAGTACAGCTTTCGGGTCGATGCGAGCGAGGAAATGTTGACCGCGATAATCGATACCATCAATGCCAATGCTTATCGACGCCTGGCCCTGGTGGCGCATGATAATCTGCAGTCAGGAGAGTCTGTTGATGCTGGTATTGAAAGGACAAAACAGGTTGCGGAAACGTTGAAGTCCCGCTTGATCGAAATGGGGATGGCAGATGTGGATCTCTCGGCCTATGGTGCCGGTCCTATCGCACCGATTGACCTGACTCGAACCAGCCGGATTGAACTGGTGGTAATCGCCGGGTCACCTTGAGTTTTGTCCATGAAGCGCTGGTGAAAAAAGGCTGGATCAACTGGCCAGTGTCAGCAGGGACAGGAATTCCATTCTGGTCGAAACATTCTCCCGAAATTCGCCGAGCATCACTGAGGTTTTCATTACCGAGTTCTGTTTTTCTACACCTCGCATCATCATGCACATATGCTTTGCTTCGATAATCACACTGACACCGGATGCCTCAGTGACCGACTTAATCGCTTCGGCGATTTCTTTGCTGAGATTTTCCTGGATCTGTAGTCGCCGGGCGTACATTTCAACAATACGTGCGATTTTTGACAGGCCCAGAACCTTTCCCGTCGGGATGTAGGCTACGTGGCATTTGCCAATAAATGGCAGCATATGGTGCTCACAGAGGGAGTAAAGTTCAATATCCTGAACCACCACCATCTCACTGGTTTCTGACTCAAACAGAGCACCGTTGACGACCTCGTCCAGTGTCTGCTGATAGCCCCGGGTGAGAAATTCCATGGCTTTTGCTGCACGTTCGGGGGTATTCAGCAGCCCACTTCTGCTGGTGTCTTCACCGACAGTTTCGAGAATGGACTTAAATGCCTGTTGCATATTGTTTGCCATGGAAAAATATTACCGATTGAAAAAACAAGGGTGGCTAAGTTAAGGCATCATCACTGATTGGTCAAAAATAATTTACCGTCAGGGAGGACGTGCAGCTTGATATTGTCGGTATAATGAAACGAAACAGGAGAGTCACATGCCCGGTAGCACGATTGGTGACCTATTTCGCGTCATGACATTTGGTGAAAGCCACGGCCCTGCGTTGGGATGCATTGTTGATGGTTGTCCACCGGGCATGTCGTTGACCGAAGCTGACATACAACCGGACCTGGATCGCCGTAAACCCGGAACTTCAAAATATACAACCCAGCGTAAAGAGGGTGATCGAGTGAAGATTCTCTCCGGAGTGTTCGAAGGCAAGACGACGGGAACTTCGATCGGCCTGATGATCGAAAACGAGAATCAAAAGTCAAAGGACTATGACGACATAAAGGATCTTTTTCGTCCTGCACATGCGGACTACACTTACCTCAAGAAATACGGTATCAGGGATTATCGTGGTGGTGGACGTGCCTCGGCCCGGGAAACAGCAATGCGTGTTGCAGCCGGAGCGATTGCCAAAAAATACCTGCATCAGCAACATGGTGTTTTGGTAAGAGGCTATCTGTCGCAAATGGGAGATATTAAACCAGCGACCCTTGACTGGGATGAGGTACCCCGCAATCCATTTTTTTGCCCGGACAGTACCAAAGTTGCAGAGATGGAACAGCTGATTGACACCTTGCGACGTGATGGTGACTCCATCGGAGCACGGATCACGGTGATTGCAGAAGGCGTCCCCGTCGGCCTGGGCGAACCGGTATTTGACAAACTGGATGCCGAGATCGCCCATGCACTGATGAGCATCAATGCGGTAAAAGGCGTTGAAATTGGGGCAGGATTTGATGCAGTCAACCATCGGGGTAGTAAGCATCGGGATGAGATGACACCCAATGGCTTCACTTCAAATAACGCCGGGGGAATCCTCGGTGGAATTTCAACCGGACAGAATATTGTGGCGCATATCGCTCTGAAACCGACATCCAGCATCACGCAACCGGGGCAGACGGTCGATGTCGAGGGTAAATCTGCGGAGGTGATCACCAAAGGCAGACACGATCCCTGTGTCGGCGTTCGAGCGACGCCAATCGCAGAAGCCATGCTGGCTATCGTTATCATGGATCATTTGTTGAGGCATCGCGGTCAGAACATGAATGTAGCGGATGTTGGACCGACACTCAGGTAAGCGTACAGATCTTTTACAATGGTGCCCGCACGTTTCTTACACCGATGGCGATTTCTGGCTCTCTAACAGCTCCAGGAAAGCCTTTGCTGCATTCGACAGAGTTCTTTGGACATGGTGTATTACGCCCAGCTGGCGGGCGATTGTGACGTTTGGGACGTTGATCACTTGCAGTGAGTCATCCAGCATCGAAACCGGCAGGACACTCCATCCCAGTCCAACGGTAATCAGCATTTTGATCGTTTCCAGATAGTTCGTGGACATGGTCACGTTCAGGGCAAGACCACGTTCTGCAAACAACTGCTTGACGATACGACCGGTAAAAGTGCTCATATCCGGAAGAATGGCCGGAAACTCCGGTAGCTGTTCGATATAGATCCGGTCATTTTGAGTCAGGGGATGATTAATTGAGCACACGAATGCCAGTTCGTCACGCCAGATGGGGATTGATGCCAGGCGCTCATGGGATGTGGGGGCCAGGGTAATGATGCCCAGTTCGAGGTTTCCCTGGACGATTTGCTCGTGAGCAACCTCAGAGTCCATAAAATGTAAATCGAGGACTACACCCGGGTGCGCCTCGGAATAGGCTCGCAGAACCTGTGGCAGGTGCCACAGACCAATGTGATGGCTGGTTGCCAGGGACAAATTTCCGCCAACATGACCACCCAGATTGCTGATGACCCGCTGGGTATCTTCTATTCTGAATAGGATATCGCGCGCACGGGGCTCCAGGGTGCGACCTGATTCGGTGAGATTTACAGTTCTGCCAATACGGTCAAACAGACGTACGCCCATTTGGCTCTCAAGCAAAGCAATTCTCTTACTGACGGCAGGTTGGGTGAGGTGTAATCGATTGCCAGCAAGGGAGAAGGATTGAGTATCTGCGACAGCCACAAATGCTTTTATGCCATCTATATCTATCATGCCGTCTTATTATTCCAATTGCTTATCAAATTGATAAATAATATGAATTTGAGTTATGCGAAAAATGATCATAGCATTAATCTGTCATTTATTCTGAAAGCTACGATGCGGAGAAATTCAATTGGAAAAGGTTAATGTTGCGATCGTCGGGGCAACCGGCGCGGTGGGTGAAGTCATGCGGGAAATGCTCGAACAACGCGGTTTTCCCGTAAAAAAACTGTCTCTTCTGGCCAGTGAGCGATCAGCCGGTAGCCGCCTTCAGTTTGTTGGTAAATCCATCATGGTTGAAAATCTGGATACGTTTGATTTCTCAGATACCTACATTGCACTTTTCTCTGCCGGGGGGTCGGTGTCCGAGAAATACGCACCCATTGCAGCATCCCAGGGTTGTATTGTGATTGACAACACGTCGTTTTTTCGCCGTGATCCAAGGATCCCCTTGATTGTACCTGAGGTGAATCCACACCGGATTAAGGATTTCAAGGAGACAAATATTATTGCCAATCCAAACTGCTCAACTATTCAGATGCTTGTAGCGCTGAAACCGCTATACGATGCAGTCGGCATCACCCGGATCAACGTGTCGACCTATCAGGCGGTTTCCGGTGCGGGGAAAAGAGGCATCGAGGAGCTTGCTTCACAAACAGCACGACTGCTGAATGGTCAAACCTATGAGCCCTCTGTGTTTACCAGGCAGATAGGTTTCAATGCAATTCCCCATATTGGCGACTTCGAGGACAATGGGTTTACCAATGAAGAGATGAAAATGGTCTGGGAAACTCAAAAAATCTTTGAAGATGAAGACATCAAGGTGAACCCAACCTGTGTCCGAATCCCGGTATTTTACGGGCATTCCGAAGCAGTGAGTATAGAAACGAGGTTGCCCATCAGTGTAGATGAAGCAAAAAAGTTAATGTCGCAGGCACCGGGTGTCAGCGTGATTGATGAACGTCAAAACGGCGGATATCCCACAGCAGTTTCCGATGCTGCAGGAGAAGATCCGGTCTATGTGGGCAGAATTCGGCAGAACATTTCCGTCAAAAATGGACTTAACCTATGGATTGTAGCTGACAATGTCCGCAAAGGCGCAGCTCTCAACAGTGTACAAATCGCAGAATTTTTGATAAAACGTCATAAATAAGCGATACTTATCGCAACAACCGGAGATCGTTTCTAGGTTTGGACCTCAATTTGTTGATTGTGGGCAGGCGCAGATTGGATCGGATCTGGTTATTTATTGGTGACGAGGAAGAAAAATGACACAAAGGCTCAGGTGGCTTCTTGCCAGCTTCGTCCTAACCCTGACAGCACCCACATGCTTTGCACTGGGATTGGGCGAGCTGGAACTAAAGTCAGCGTTAAATCAGCAATTCCACGCAGAGATAGAGCTGACAAATGTGCGTGGTCTTACGGTTGAGGAAATACTCCCGAAGTTGGGTACCCAGAACGATTTTAAGCGTGCAGGAGTCGAAAGGGGTTTTGTGCTTATCGACCTTCGGTTCAAGGTTGAGTCCAGGCCAAATGGTCAGTTGTACGTCCAAATCACCAGTACCAAGCCTATTATTGAGCCATTTCTTGATTTTATTGTTGAAGTGCTATGGCCTAGTGGCCGGATTTTAAAAGAATACACCGTGCTGCTTGACCNNGCAAAGAACGCCAGCGCCACGACCTGCAACACCGGTTCAGCCAGACGAACCAGAGACCGCCCGGATATCGCCACCCGGAGCCAGACAACCCGTCGAGCCCGCGCAAAAGCGGGGCAAGTTAACCTCGGGTGAGTACGGCATAACCAGTTACGGCGACACACTTTGGAAAATTGCGGCCAGTATCAGATCGGTTGATTCCGTTTCGATCCAGCAAACGATGTTGGCGCTGAAAGATGCCAATCCTGAAGCTTTTATCAGTGATAACATCAATCTCCTAAAGGCGGGATATGTACTTCGGATTCCAACCGAACGGGAATTGAGAGCTACCAGTGCCGGATCAGCAATCGCTGAAGTAAAGGTTCAAAATGAAGAATTTGAAGCCTATAAAAGTGGTACCAGTCTGGCACAGCTTGATGCCTCCCGTCGCCGGAAGTCCACGGATTCAGCCAGTGAGACTGTTGATGATGGTGAGCTGAAACTGCTTGCGCCTGATCAATCCAGCGGTGAACGCGCCGGTGAAGGAGATGGCGATGCCAGAGTGCAAGAGCTCGAAAATGAACTTTTATTCGCGGAAGAGGATTTAAGCCGGTCCCGACGAGCGAACACCGAACTAAATGGCCGGTTCAATGAGCTGGAAGAACAGTTAGATAGCATCCAACAGATTCTGGTCCTTAAGAATGACCAACTGGCTGCGTTAAAGGCACAGGTCACCAAACTACAGTCCAATGCGAGTAATGCTGGTAGCGCTCCACCGCCAGTGACAGAGCCCGTCGCAAATCAATACCTTTCTCTGTTGTCTAATCCCATCGTTCTCGGTGTCCTGGGGCTCATTGTTGTTGGTGGTGTAGCCGGTGTACTGATCCTGATGCGCCGACGTCGTCAAGACCTTGATGATGACGACGAGTTGGAAGAAGACGTTGTCATGGAAACTATGATTGATGACGACGATGAAGAAGATTTCGAAGAACCAGAAGGCGAGGATGAAGACGAGGACTACGACCAGGACCAGGACCAGGACCAGGACCAGGACCAGGACCAGGACCAGGACCAGGGAATTTCACCTGAAACCGGGGATGTAATTAGCGAGGTAGAAATATACATCGCCTACGGCAGATTCCCAGAGGCGATTACATTCTTGCAAACAGCAATGGAGGCCGAACCTGTACGGCTGGACATCCAGTTAAAGTTACTTGAAGTCTATGTCCAGACGGAAGACACCGAGGCTTTCGATCAGTTGTTTGATCAACTCAAATTGATCGCCAACGCCGATGTGGTTCGGCAGGCTCAAGCGTTGCGAGGTGATGTACCCGAGGAGGCTGCTGATGAAGATCTGTCATTCGACCTGGATGATTTTGGTTCTGAAACAGAAGACGATGGGTTGAATCTGGATGATGGCCTGGACCTGGACGAGGGCACTGATGACGAAGACGCAATATCTCTTGATCTCGACGACGATGATGAGATCGCCCTTGATCTGGATGATGATGATGAGATCGCCCTTGATCTGGATGATGATGAGATCGCCCTTGATCTGGATGATGATGAGATCGCCCTTGATCTGGATGATGATGATGAGATCTCTCTTGATCTGGGTGATGATGATGAGATCGCCCTTGATCTGGATGATGATGAGATCGCCCTCGATCTGGATGATGACGATGAAATCTCTCTTGACCTGGATGATGACGATGAAATCTCGCTCGATCTGGGCGATGACAAAACCTCACTTGACCTGGATGATAATGAAAGCGCGCTAGCACTGGATGATGATGATTTCTCCCTGGATCTGGATGATGATGGTGCAATCACGCTGGATCTTGATGACGACGACGGTAATGACCTGGAAGATGATGGAGGCAACAAACTGGACCTGGCACGAGCCTATATTGATATGGGAGACGGTGATGGGGCCAGAAGTGTGCTCGAAAAAGTGATCAGCGAAGGTACCGACTCTGAAGTCAAAGAAGCCAATGAGTTGCTTGAGAAGATCGACTGAGCTCGCTTTCGCAACATACCAATCTCCATACTATAGCTCTTGGTGTCAGCTACAGCGGCGAATCGTTTCACGGCTGGCAGTTTCAGGGCGATTCTATTGCTACAGTACAGGCCTGTCTTGAAACTGCTCTCAGTAAGGTAGCAGACAAGCCTGTCAGGGTTGCCTGTGCTGGTCGGACAGACTCGGGTGTCCATGCAACAAAGCAAGTCGTACACTTTCAAAGCGATGTCGATAGACCGTTGAAGGCATGGGTGATGGGTACGAATGCCCACTTACCAGACTCCGTATCTGTTACCTGGAGCAGGGAAGTGCCGAGTGAATTCAATGCCCGGCACTCAGCCCGAGCCAGGCGCTATGTTTACCTGATATACGATCAGCGGATTCGTTCCGCATTGTTTCCCAACCTGTATACACGGGAACATCGAACCCTCGACCCGAAACGTATGCATGAAGCAGCGCAATACCTGCTTGGGGAAAATGACTTTAGTTCATTCAGGGCAGCAAATTGCCAGTCCAGAAGCCCCATGCGAAATATCCACCACCTCAGTGTTGTACGAGGGGGTGACCTGGTTGTGATTGACGTGCAGGCAAACGCATTCCTGCATCATATGGTGCGTAATATCGCCGGGGTTTTGATGGACATAGGTGCCTCTGAGCAGCCTGTGAGCTGGACCCGAGAGTTGATTAAAATATGTGATCGCAGGCAGGCGAGTGTGACCGCAGCCCCCAATGGTCTGTATTTAGTGGACGTTCTATATCCTGACTATCCGGAAATACCGGAAGGGCCGGATTTACCACACCTGCTGTCAATGATTGACCTCACCTAAGAACCGTTGTTACCTGGCTTTGGATATCCCACTGTCGATTCTGGTACACTCTCGCCCCTTCGATTGGGGTGCCTGGAAAAGGTAAAGAATGCGCACACGAGTCAAGATATGTGGGATCACCAATAATGAAGATGCCCGGTTTGCACTGGACGCAGGTGCTGATGCGCTGGGATTTAACCAGTATCAGCAGAGTCCGCGTTTTGTCGATCCTGATCAGACCAGGAAGCTGGTTAGCCAGTTACCTCCCCTGGTGACCAGTGTCGGACTATTTGTCAACGAATCAGCTGAGCGGGTCAGGGAAATTTGCGCCCGGGTCGGATTTGATCTGTTGCAGTTTTCTGGCGATGAAACCGATGAATATTGCAGACAGTTCGACCTGCCATACATAAAGGCAATTCGCGTCAGGGATGCGCAGATTCTGGAGCGGGAAATTCAATGTTATCCTGGTAGTCGTGGCATATTGCTCGATGCTTATGTGAAGAATCAATTTGGCGGTACCGGGCAGGTGATTGATTGGCAGAAGCTGCCTGTCCTGAACCAGAAAATATTGCTTGCGGGTGGATTGAATCCACAGAATGTCAGTGAGGCGATTGCCCAGATCAGGCCTTACGGGGTGGATGTCAGTAGCGGGGTCGAAATGTCAAAAGGCAAAAAAGATCCAAAGAAAATCCAGGAATTTTTTAAATCGGTAGCCGCAGCAGATCGGAGTAGTTAGCTAGATTTGTAAATTAACTACATTAAGTAGCCTGATGATTAATCCGAAAAACATGATTTTAAGGACGGAACTAGCTATATGAGTGAAAAGAGCAAGGGAGACAATGCAGAATTGACTTCAATGCCGGGGGTAAACGGACGTTTCGGGATATATGGAGGCAGATACGTACCCGAAACATTGATGGCTGCGCTGGAGGAGCTGACCAACGAGTATGCGAGACTAAGAAGCGATCCTGGCTTTACTGCTGAATTTGAGAGTGATCTTGCGAACTATGTTGGCCGGGAATCTCCCTTGTATTTTGCCCAACGTCTAACGGAAGAAATGGGGGGCGCGAAAATCCTCCTGAAGCGAGAAGACCTCAATCATACCGGTGCACACAAGATTAACAATTGTATCGGACAAGGATTACTCGCCAAATACATGGGTAAACCGCGGGTAATAGCTGAAACCGGTGCTGGTCAGCATGGTGTGGCGACCGCCACCGTCGCAGCAAGGTTTGGACTGAAATGTCAGGTGTACATGGGTAGTGAAGATATCCAGCGGCAGAGTCTGAATGTTTATCGGATGAAATTATTGGGGGCGGATGTTGTCGCGGTTGACAGTGGCTCCAGGACGCTGAAGGATGCGTTAAGTGAGGCAATGCGTGATTGGGTTACCAACGTAGATGACACCTACTACATCATCGGTACTGTCGCAGGTCCACATCCATATCCCATGCTGGTGCGGGATTTCCAGTCGGTTATCGGCCGTGAAACCAAAAAACAGTGTCAGGCCATGTATGGATGTTTACCGGATGCTATTGTCGCCTGTGTCGGCGGTGGTTCGAATGCCATAGGAATATTTCATCCATTTCTCGAACACCAGGATGTGAAGCTCATTGGCGTTGAACCGGCAGGCCATGGGCTTGAAACCGGCGAGCACGCTGCACCTTTGAGTCGGGGCGAAGTGGGCGTGTTGCATGGAAATAAAACCTATTTAATGCAGGATGAAAACGGTCAGATACTGGATACCTATTCTATTTCCGCAGGGCTCGACTATCCCGGTGTTGGCCCTGAACACGCATGGTTAAAAGATATTAAGCGTGCAGAATATGTTTCTGTCACTGATCAGCAGGCACTTCATGCCTTTCGACAACTCAATTTACTTGAAGGTATTCTACCGGCCCTGGAGTCGTCCCATGCCGTGGCCTACGGAGCAGAGTTGGCGAGCCAGATGAGCAAGGATGAAATTGTGATTATTAATCTTTCTGGCAGGGGAGATAAGGATATTCCTACCCTGGCCAGCATTGACGGTATTTCCATTTCATGATTGAGAGACTTATTTGCACATCACAGGTCCTGTCAGGGACTAAGACAGAGGGTTGAGTAGTGAGCCGTATTGCCGCTTGTTTCGAGCGATTATTTTCTGAAAATAAAAAAGCACTGATTCCCTACATTGTAGCCGGGGACCCTGTGAAGGAAGTCACTGTGGGCATTATGCACGCGATGGTTGCCTCAGGTGCCGACATTATTGAATTGGGCGTTCCTTTTTCAGACCCGGAGGCAGAAGGTCCGGTCATTCAATTGGCACACGAACGGGCCCTGGTGCATGGTACGTCGCTAAAAGACACGATTGCGATGGTTGCGGAATTTCGCAGGACAGATGATGTTACCCCGGTTTTACTTATGGGTTATGTGAACCCGATCGAACGCATGGGTTATGAAACATTCGGCGAGTCAGCGTCCATCGCCGGTGTTGACGCAACCCTGATAGTTAATGTTCCACCTGAAGAAGGGGAACTACTGGAACAATCGCTGATCGCCCATGGGCTGGATTCAATTTATCTGCTGGCACCTACAACTACAGACCTGCGAGCACAGTATCTTTGCAGCAAGAGTCGCGGATTTATTTACTACGTATCGCTAAAAGGGACGACCGGTGCCTCTCTGATCAATATGGATGATGTGGAGCAGAGGGTCAGGTTCCTGCAACAATATTCAAAAATCCCTATGGTGGTAGGTTTTGGCATCAAGGATGGTGGATCCGCAGCGCGTGTGGCGTCATTTGCCGATGGTTCCGTCGTTGGGACCGCTGTTGTGAGTCTGTTCGAATCTTCAGGTGGTGAGCCGGATAAAATTGCGCTCGAGGTCGGCAAACTTCTCACCGAAATGCGTCATGCCATGGATGCTGAAACTGTGTCATGACACTGGATCTTTGGCTGAACAAGATTCGACAACTTCACCCAGTCAAGTGGGATTTGGGACTTGAGCGGGTCGGCGAAGTTGGCGAACGGATGGGTGTGATAAAACCTGCAACCACCGTTTTTCTGGTTGCCGGTACCAACGGCAAGGGGTCGACCTGTGAATTCCTGGCCCAGCTATGTCATGCACTTGGGCTTAGCTATGGCAAAACGACATCACCTTTTCTGCTGAAGTATAACGAGCAAATCATTGTTGACGGTAAACAGGTGGCTGACCAGGAGATCTGTGATGCTTTTGAGCGAATTGAGCACAGTCGCAATAAAATCTCGCTGACATACTTCGAATTCGGCGCTCTCGCAGCGTTGGATATTTTTAACCGAAAACATTTAGACGTTGCGATCATAGAGATTGGCCTGGGCGGTCGGTTGGACGCCATGAACATTGTTGACCCGGAGGTATGCATCATTACCAGGATTGATGTGGATCATCAGCAATGGCTGGGTGACAACAGGGAGAGTATCGGCCGTGAAAAGGCGGGTATCCTGCGCGCAGGCAGACCCGGTATTTGTGTCGATCCGGCACCTCCGGATTCAGTATTCTCCGCGGCCCGGGAACTTGGGATTGAAATTCAGTCCCTGGGTCAGGGCTTCTCCGTTGAGGACGAATTATTAACGGTAGGGGATCATCAGTTTCGACTGTCGAATCTTCAACTACCATTACCGAGCGCTGTTGCGGCTGTCTGTGGCACGTTGGCAGCGGGTTTTAAACTTACCCAGAAACTTGTTGACCAGGCCATGAGCAAAGCCAGACTAGATGGCCGGTTTCAGGTTTTGCCTATGTTGGAAAAGAGGTCGGAAAAGAGGTCGAGAAAAACCATACTGGACGTTGCCCATAACCCGGGCGCCGCCGAATACTTATGTCAAAAATTGCATGATCAAGGTATTTCCAGTGTTCAAGCGGTGACAGGCATGTATGGGGACAAGGATATTGAACAGATTTTTCGAGTCCTGACCCCGTTGGTTGCGAAATGGCACCTCTGCGATCTCGACGACGAACGAGCAGCGTCGGGCGACGAAATGAGGCAACGATTGTCGTCGAGTTGTGGGTTAAGTGGTGAGACTTATGGTAAAGTATCTCTCGCATATGACGCTGCGACGCGAGCTGCGAACGAAGACGAAGTTATCCTTGTATTTGGTTCGTTTCCCGTAGTTGCAGCAGTCTTGAAATATCTTGAGACGACCTTAGATAGGGTTTAGGTGGAAGCAAAGCTCAAACAACGAGTGATTGGTGCAGTCATTCTAATCACACTGGCCATTATCGTTCTGCCGATGTTGTTAGATGGTTCAGCAGAAGACCGGGCGCGGGTGTCAGCGACGATGCCTGCCCCTCCCAGAATTCAACTCAAAAGCATGAGCATTGCCGAGATCGAACAGAACATGGCCAGAATGGAGCAGGAGAGTGCTGCCCGCCTGCCGGTAGAGATCCAGGATGCAGAAGGCACAGACCCATCGCTTGATTCTACATACGATCAGGCAGCCGACAAACAAACAGACGATCAACGAGCAGAGAATGAAACCTATCAGCTTGACCAGAATGATCTGCCCGTCAGCTGGACATTACAGTTAGCCAGCTTCGCAGACCGAAACAATGCAACCAGGTTAAGGCAGTCACTTCGGGAAGCACAATTCAGAACGTACATTTTAACGGCTGATTCCACCAAAGGTCAGGTTTATCGGGTCTTCGTCGGGCCAATGCTCAGTAAGACCAGGTTGTCCGGTTTTGCCGAGGATATAGAGGCTGATTTTGACCTGAAGGGGCGAATTATCCGTTTTCAGGTTGAGGAAGATGGCAACCAGTTGGGTGGCTGGTAGCATCCAACCGCTACTCGAGGGTCGAATGAGGAGAGTGTGTGGCATCGATAGGGTTAGTTGACTGGATCATTTTCGCCATCGTCGGATTTTCCACGTTGATAAGTATCAAACGTGGGTTTGTAAGAGAGGCGTTGTCCCTGGCTACTTTAGTAGCCGCGATGATCGTTTCGAGATTTTTCGGTCCGTCATTTGCTGCCTTGCTGGTAGACCTGATTGAAGTCGAGTCGGTGCGTAACATAACTGCTTATGTGGGATTGTTCTTCGTCACGTTGATTGTAGGGAGCATGTTAAATACGCTGATTGCCCAATTTGTCAGGGTGGCAGGACTCGATGGCATGGACAAGCTGTTGGGGATGTTTTTTGGTTTTGCCCGTGGCGCGCTGGTCGTCGTTGTTATCGTCGCCGTATTGGCAAGGGCGGGTGTCGCTGAAGATGACTGGTGGCAGGATTCACTGCTGATTCCCAAATTTATGGCTTTCGGGGACTGGATACAGATGATCGGATGGGACAACGCAGATGATTTAATGCAGCAAGTGCGAACAAGCTGATGATTTTGCAGAGCCATCAGCTGAACAAGAGCCATCAGCCGAACAAGAGCCATCAGCCGAACAAGAGCCATCAGCCGAATAAATTAACACAGGGTGACACAATATGTGTGGCATAGTTGGAATGATTGGTCGAAGTGATGTTAGTTACGATCTTTATGATGCACTCACCGTACTACAGCATCGTGGTCAGGATGCTGCAGGGATTGTGACCTGTGAAGGCGATAGTTTATCTCAACGCAAGAGTAATGGCCTGGTGCAGGATGTTTTCCACCAAGGTCATATGAACCGGCTTAGAGGCAAGATGGGTATTGCCCATGTTCGCTATCCCACTGCAGGTACATCGAGTTCCGCAGAGGCACAACCGATGTATGTCAATTCACCGTTTGGAATCTGCCTGGCGCATAACGGCAACCTGATAAACGAATCCGAACTCAACGAGGACCTGTTTCGTACGGATCGACGGCATATCAATACCTCGTCGGATTCCGAGGTGTTACTGAATGTATTTGCCCATGAGTTGCAGAGTGTTGCCGGAATGCGTCCGGACCACAGAGAAATCTTCCAGGCCATAGAACGGGTTCATGAACGGGCCATTGGAGCCTATGCAGTGGTGGCGATGATTATTGGCTATGGCATAGTCGGATTCAGGGACCCGAATGGCATTCGCCCGGTGTGTTTTGGGAAGCGCGAAATGCCAGACGGCACGGAATATATGATTGCATCCGAGAGCGTCGCGTTAAGTGTGCTTGGATTCGAATTGGTAAGGGACATCGATCCCGGTGAAGCGATTGTTATTCAGACCAACGGAAAGGTACACACCCGACAGTGTGCGTCAAGCCATGACTTCAATCCCTGCATTTTTGAACAAGTGTACCTTGCCAGGCCAGACTCTGTGATTGACGGTATATCAGTCTACAAGGCGCGCCTGAAAATGGGCGAAAAGCTGGCGGATAAGATTCTACGATTGTATCCGGATCACGATATCGATGTAGTGATTCCTATCCCAGACACCAGTTGCACGGCAGCGATACCCATGGCTTATCGATTGAATGTTAAATACCGGGAGGGGTTGGTCAAGAATAGGTACATAGGTCGGACATTCATTATGCCTGATCAAAAAGAACGGGTGAAATCGGTACGGCGGAAATTGAGCACGGTCGAACTGGAATTCAAGGGTAAGAATGTACTGCTGGTTGACGATTCCATCGTCCGGGGGACCACATCAAAGCAAATTGTGCAGATGGCAAAAGATGCCGGGGCAAACAAGGTTTATCTCGCGTCTGCCGCACCAGCGGTCCGTTATCCCAATGTATATGGTATCGATATGCCATCAGCGAATGAATTTGTCGCTCATGGCCACACTGAAGAACAGATTGCAGAGTATATTGGCGTGGATTGGCTTGTATACCAGGATCTCGAAGATCTGCAACAATGTGCGCTGGGCGTTAACAATAGAATTCACCAGTTCGATTGCAGCGTCTTTGACGGTCACTACGTAACCGGTGGTGTGAATGACAGCTATCTCCACAGGCTGGAGTCGAAGAGAAATGACGATGCAAAATCTGCGGATATTGATGTCGATTCAGAAGTTATCGATCTTCACAATCAGGCCTGATTTCTAAGCTATGCAAGATGTCATTCGTAATACCATCACGCAGATCGGAACGATTCTGCTTGGCAAAGAGCATCAGATAAAACTCTCACTGACCTGTCTGATCTCGGGTGGTCATCTCCTCATTGAAGATTTACCGGGAATGGGCAAAACCACCCTGGCCCAGGCTCTGGCCAGGACGCTGGGTTTAAGTTTTAACCGGGTCCAGTTCACCAGCGACTTGCTACCGGCGGATATTCTGGGGATATCAATCTTTGACAAGGAAAGTGGCAAATTCATATTCCATCACGGTCCTATTTTCAGTCAACTGATCCTGGCTGACGAGATCAACCGGGCAACCCCGAAGAGCCAGAGTGCCCTGCTGGAGGCAATGGAAGAGCGACAGGTCACAATCGAAGGTGAAACGCGGATTCTGCCCGCTCCGTTTTTTGTAATAGCGACCCAAAATCCAAATACCCAGGCAGGCACGTTCCCACTGCCTGAATCGCAGCTTGATCGATTCCTGATGCGAATAGAACTGGGTTATCCGGATCCCGCGGCTGAAAGAACGCTGATGAGAGGAGAAGATCGTCGCCATGTTTTGGCGCGTCTGCAACCCGCCATGTCGAAGTCACAATTGATCGAGATCCAGACCCTGAGTGGTCAGGTAAAAGCTTCAGAAGCTTTGATTGACTATATCCAGCGCCTGGTACAGTACACACGTCAATCCCCTGAATTCGCCTATGGGCTGTCTCCGAGAGGTGCGCTGGCATTGCTTCACTGCGCAAAGAGCTGGGCGCTGCTCGATGATCGTAAACATGTCGTGCCGGAAGATGTACAGGCTGTATTGCCAGGGGTAGTTGAACACCGCCTGAGGGAGACCGCGGATTTTACTGGCCACGGTGGTAGTGCATTGGCGCAAAGATTACTGACAAAAGTTGACATCATAGGGTAGGGGCAGCAAAACCAGGTTACCGGCATGGAGGATTCAAACAAGGGCAATATTGACCGTACCAGTCTTGAACCTGAATACGAGGTACCAAAAAGCCGCCTGTGGCGCTCGAACCTGTTTCAGAGCTGGTTGAATCGACGCCTGCCCCCGTCAGATTCCATCTCTCTCAACCAGAGCAACATATTTATCCTGCCAACCCGACAGGGTCTGTACTTTCTCATTTTGATTTTTTTCATGCTGGTGGCGGGAATCAACTATCAGAACAGCCTGGTCTATGCGCTGGCGTTCCTGCTCATCAGCATGTTGATGGTCAGCATCCTGCACACCTTTCGAAATCTGTCCGGACTCACGATTCAGGCTGGTCAGACCCAGGCTGCGTTCGCTGGTGAAGATGCAGAATTCGACGTCCGCCTGATCCGGCATGGAAAACGAACCTTCGAGGCGATTGTACTCGGTTGGAATCCGGATCTGTTGCAGGGTGCAGACTTACTGGAAGGTACGGAGGTCCGGGTCAAACTGTTTGTCGAAACTTCACAACGTGGCATCATGAATCCGGGCCGGATGCTGATACAGACTTACTATCCTGTGGGACTATTTCGTGCCTGGTCCTGGGTTGATTTAAATATGTCTTCGGTTGTTTACCCTCAGCCTCTTATTGCCGGTGATATTCCTCTGGCCTTGAGCACGACCGACGAGGGTGAAATGATGCAGAAGCAGGGTGTGGATGACTTTCACGGTTTGAGAGAGTATCGGGCAGGTGACTCGCTACGGCACATTGCCTGGAAGTCATTTGCCCGCACAGAGGAACTGCTGGTCAAAGAATTTGCGGCCCATGTTGATCGCCGCGTTTGGCTGGACTGGGAGTTTTTTCAGGGCATGGACCGTGAAGCTCGTTTGAGCCGACTTTGTTACTGGGTGGTTCAGTTGTCCCGAACGACGGATGAATATGGTTTGCGCCTGCCCGGTGTTGAGATTGCACCTGGCAGTGGTATCGAACACAAGAACCGGGTGCTGACTGAGTTGGCGATGTTTGAAATAGAGGTCGGCTAGTTCATGGTTGGTTTCGCGATCCCAAGAAATTCTCTAGCCTGGATGCTGGCTGCCCAGGCGGCGGTGATCGCACCTCACGTCGTCCGTTTGCCGATTTGGGTCACCCTGGTGTGTGTCGGTTGTGGTCTGTGGCGGGTGATGGTTTACCAGGGTCGATGGTCCTACCCGAGGCGGTGGGTGAAAGTGGTTTTTGTCCTGATCGGTGTTACCGGCATACTTTTGGGTTACCAGAAGTTTTATGGACTCGAACCCGCGATAGCCTTATTGATTATCGCTTTTGTGTTGAAATTACTCGAGATGCACCACAAAAGAGACGCCTACATTGTCATCCTGTTGGCCTACTTTGTTGCCATCACTGAATTTCTTTTCTACCAGACTATCCCTTACACACTTTACATGCTGATTGCGGTGACGATGATTACGGCAGCCCTGATTGGATTGCACCAAACGAAATCCCATGTTCGTCCTACCGAAACACTTAAAACAGCGGTACTGTTGTTAGGTCAATCGGTGCCTTTGATGATGGTGTTGTTTGTTCTCTTCCCAAGGATATCACCATTATGGACCGTTCCCTTACCGACTAATGTTGCCCGAACCGGAGTTACGGACAGTATGACACCCGGGGATATATCGCTGTTAACGCAATCAGACGGTCTGGCATTCAAGGCCACGTTTGAATCCACACCGCCTTTGTTCAGTCGTTTGTACTGGCGTGGGATTGTGCTTTCAGAATTTGATGGGCAAACCTGGTCAAGAGAAGCACAATTGACACAGAATTCATGGCGCACCGGCGCAACCGTGCCAGGCTGGGTGTCAGATATTGAATATCAAGGTGATGAACAACGCTATGAAATCGTTCTTGAACCCACCCAGCAGAAGTGGTTATTCAGTCTTGCAGTGCCCACACTCGTTGATCATCCCAGCCTGGAAATACTGCATGACTATCGAATTGCCTCCCGGTCGGTTGTCAGGCAACGATTGCGATACAAGGTGAAATCACACCTCAGATATGTGGTGGAGCGAGAACTCAGTGATTTCTCACGTTACAGGAATACACGCATTCCAAAATATAGCAATCCCCGGTCCCAGGTATTGGTAAAACAGATGTTTAAAAAGTCAGGCTCAATTCCTGGCTTCATTAACAATGTGTTGCGAATGTATAACCTGGAAGAATTTGTTTATACCCTCAGACCTACATTGCTCGGCGATGATAGTGTCGATGGATTTCTGTTTGAGTCACGACGCGGGTTTTGTGAACATTTTGCCGGTTCCTTTACTTTTATGATGAGAGCGGCAGGGATTCCGGCCAGAGTTGTGCTGGGATACCAGGGTGGGGAATATAACCCGAGGGGGAATTATGTCTCTGTCAGGCAATTTGATGCCCACGCCTGGGCTGAAGTTTGGCTTGAGGACGGTGGTTGGGTCAGGATCGATCCCACGGCTGCGGTCGCACCCGAACGGATTGAACGTGGGCTCGAAGCCGCCGTCGAATTGGAGGACACTTTTCTTGAAGACACACCATTGTCAATTTTCAAGTACCGTCAACTATTATGGCTGACTGACTTAAGGTTACGGCTGGATGCTGTTGGACACTATTGGGATACCTGGGTTGTTGGCTATACGCCGGAAACTCAGATGGGTGTGCTGGAAAAGTTTTTTGGTGATCTTGATCGAAAGCGATTGGGAATGATTATGTTAACAGTGTTCTTCAGCATTCTCGGTATTATTGGCGTCGTGATGCTGGCGAAAAAAAGTAGCACGGTCCTGGCGCCCATAGACGACGAATATCTGGAATTTTGCCGTCTGATGGAAAAATGGGGAATCGGGCGCAGAACCGGCGAAGGCCCCCTGGATTATGCACAGAGAATTGGCATGGAAAAGCCCGAACTACGGCAGCAGATCAACAACGTCACCTCAGCCTATGTCGAGAAAAACTATATCCACCCGGATACCGCCAGTGTTCACGATTTGAAGAAGGCAGTCAGGGCACTTAGATTTAGAACCCTGACCGCTACCCGCTAGCAGCTTGCTACGCGAATCAACCAGTGTTAATTATCGGTGACGCCACTTCAACGATGTTGGTGACCGGAATGGAAACCGAATTCGCACTTTCTAAAAATGACTCGATCTGGTCAAAATTCAGGTACCGATAAATGTCACCGGACATGGTATCCAGGTCACTAGTGTAGGAAAGGTATTCTTCCGGGGTTGGCAACTTACCCAATACACTAGCCACCGCTGCCAGTTCGGCAGATGCCAGATACACATCTGCGCCATCCCCCAGTCGGTTGGGAAAATTCCGGGTAGATGTTGAGACGCAGGTGCTGTTAGGGGCGATGCGCGCCTGGTTTCCCATACACAGTGAGCAACCAGGCATTTCTGTTCTTGCACCCGCTGTAGCAAATGTGTTGTACACGCCTTCCTGCCTCAATTGATGCTCGTCCATTTTGGTCGGTGGGGATATCCACAGACGTGTGGGAATGGCATTTGCTTTGCTGAGGATACTCGCTGCAGCACGGAAGTGTCCGATATTGGTCATACACGAGCCGATAAAGACCTCGTCAATTTTCGCACCTGTCACCTCGGACAGAGGTTTTACATCGTCCGGGTCATTCGGACAGGCTAAAAGTGGCTCTTTGATCTCATTCAGGTCCACTTCGATAACTTCTGCGTATTCTGCGTCAGCGTCTGGTTCGAGCAGGACCGGGTTGGCAAGCCACTCCTGCATCGCTTCGACCCGTCGTCCAATGGTTCGAGAGTCGCCGTAGCCTTCTGAAATCATCCACTTCAACAATGTCACATTGGAAGTGAGATATTCGATCATTGGTTCGATGCCGAGCCGAATTGTACAACCCTCAGCCGATCGTTCTGCCGATGCATCACTAATCTCGAAAGCCTGTTCCACCTTGAGGTCAGGCAGTCCTTCAATTTCGAG
>LWDU01033377.1_pt1 | contig 47404 bp, 38 predicted proteins | sample 727161 | NCBI WGS metagenome assembly LWDU01 (sample SAMN04566230, study PRJNA314399) | hydrothermal vent metagenome | isolation source: deep sea hydrothermal plume seawater | place: Mexico: Gulf of California, Guaymas Basin | collected 2004-07-11
ACGGTGATGTGGGAAACGAATGAAACATCGACATCGGTTGTGCATTACGGAGAAACGAGCGCCTGCAAACAATCAGTTTCTGCGGTCGATGCCAAGATTCATGAAGTGAAAATCCCGAATTTGAGAACGCAAACGCAATATTTTTATCGCGTGGAATCGGTCACTGTAGCTGAGGAGAAATATGAAAGTAATGTATCAACGTTTCAAACCGCCGTACATGATGACTCACCGTTTGCGTTTGCCGTCATCAGTGATACTCAGGGCAACCCTGCCGTTTCTTCAGTTTTAGCGAAGATGGCATGGGCTCAACGCCCCAATTTGTTGCTGCACCCTGGCGACCTAGTATCCACCGGGAAAAACAAGGATCATTGGTTGAATCATTTCTTTCCGGGGATGCGACCGTTGATCGATCGAGTCGCGTTTTTTCCTGTGCTGGGAAATCATGAACAAAACGCCGACCATTACTACAACTATGTTTCTCTGCCGGAACCCGAATACTATTACACGTTCCAGTATGGCAATACACAATTTTTTATGGTGGATACAAATCAGAATGTTGGTGTTGGTTCCAAACAATACGAATGGCTCAAAGGTGAATTGGAGAAATCTACAGCCGTTTGGAAATTTGTATGCCATCATCATCCTCCGTATTCTTCGGATGAAAACGACTACGGTGACCTCTGGAAAACTAATAAGAGTTCCCGTGGTGATTTGCGGGCGCGGGTTCTAGTACCCTTATATGAAGACAACGATGTCGACATTGTGTGGAACGGCCATATTCACTCCTACGAGCGAACTTGGCGGATTCGTAAAGGTAAAGCGGTCGAAAAGGATGGTCCGTTCTATATGATCACCGGCGGCGGGGGTGGTGGTCTGGAAACCCCTAGTCCGGTGCGTCCGTTCTTCCAAAATAACGTGCGACATGGACACCACTATGTTATGGTTTCATTAAATGGTGGCACGTTAGAAATGAAAACGTTTTCGCTTGAAGGGCGAATGTTTGACTACCTAAAGATTGTCAAATGACAAATTTAATCCCATTACGAGGTGCTGAATGAAGACTCTATGTTTATTGGCAATGGTAACCGCAATGACTGCTGCAAGTTTGGAGAAAGCGAAAGGCGGAGAGGTCATTTACGTCGCCTCGATTGTTGAAAAGACGGTCACCACGTTTACGGTGAATCCGGACACCGGTGAATTAACAAAGCTTTCGTCACTCATGCTGCCAGCATCCCCCGGCGCAATGGATTTGTCGCCGAGTGGAAAATATTTGTATGTCGCGATGGCTGGTCGGGATGCTAAGACCAATCAAGCGACAGCGTTCGTAGCGACGCTAGAACGGCAAGAAGACAGTACGTTACTGTTGTCGGCAGTCGCAAAAATCGCCACTCGTCCCCCCTACATCCGTGCTGATGATTCAGGCCGATATTTAATGATGGCACACTATGCTACCGGAGAGATCAATGTTTATCGGATCCAAGATGGGATCGTGACCAGTGAACATCTAGATTACCACAAGACCGAGAAGACTGCGCATTGTGTAGAAATGGATCCAAGTGGACGCTTTGTCTATGTTCCGCATACGACGCCTAACGCTATTTATCAGTATGTACTAGATGCTGGCACTGGCAAATTAATACCCAATGATCCGCCCGTTGTATCTGGTCCCGCTGAGGGGCATCAGTATCATCAACCTCGGCATATCGCTTTTCATCCCTCGTTATCGATGGCTTTCACGTCTAATGAACGCGGTGGTGGTATCAGTGCATATAGCTTAAACCGAAAAACGGGTACGTTGAAACTGAAACAAACTCTTTCGGCACTCCCCGAGGGATATAGCGGTGGCGCAGCTGCGGCTGATATCCGTATTACCCCGAATGGAAAATTTGTTTATGTATCGAACCGGGATCTCGAAGACCGCGATCCTCAGCAAGATAGCATCGCAGCGTTTTCCATTAATCGTCGCGGAGATTTACAGCGAGTGGGCACTTACTCCACGGTTTGGTTTCCTCGGTCCATGACGGTTAACCAAAGTGGACGTTTTTTGTATGCCGCCGGACAGAAGTCAGGCACGTTGATCTCTTATGCGATTGACACGAAAACTGGCGCTCTCCAGCCGCTGAAAACATATGACGTAGGGGACGGGACGATCTGGGCGATGTGTGTCGAGTAACGTCGTTGTTGGATTTGTGAGTGAAAATCAGGAGATGGTTATGGCGACTTCCACAAGCAGGCGTTCTTTTTTAAAGGCTAGTGGTCAGGTTACTACGGCAACTGCGATAACTGCTGCAGTAACGACGCTAGGGGCCGTTCATTCGCAAGCCTCGGTTGAACCGGACAAGCTCGTCGTCGGTATTATTGGTTGTGGTGGTATCATGTCGCTGCACGTCAAAGGGCTCGTTGAGCGGAACGATTCCGTAGAGATTGCGTGGTTGTGCGACGTTGATGACGCTCAAACGGCGAGGATGGCTGGATTTGTTCGCAAAGAATTTCAATCCGTAGCACCGAAACGCACAAGACGGTACGAGGATGTGATCGGTGACAAAAATGTAGATGCGGTCGTGATTGCCACTCCCCATCACTGGCACGCCCCGATCGCGATCGCTGCGATGCAAAACGGCAAGCACGTTTATATCGAAAAGCCGATATCGCATGTCTACAACGAAGGGCATGCTGTCATCGCTGCCGCAAAAAAATATGGTTGTGTTGTGCAACAGGGCAGTCAGATGCGTAACAGTCCGGTGACGCTTAAAGCTGAGAAACTGTTGAAGTCGGGCATCCTTGATGCGAAGTGTAGTGAAACCCGTGCCAGATGCGACGGTTCCAAGCGGCGTCGACTACGACCGTTGGTTAGGGCCCGCAAAAAAGCACGCGTTTAACCGTCACCGTTTTCATGGCAGTTGGCGGATGTATCAAGATTATGCCAACGGTGAAATTGGTGATGATGGTATTCACGATTTAGACATGGCAGCCTGGGGACTGGGGGTCAAAACATTTCCGCAGCAAATTACAGCCCGCGGTAGTCGAATGATGTTGCACGGTCACGCCAGCGACTATCCGGACAATATGAATGTTACGTATGAATATGAAGACGGCCGGTTGCTGATCTATGAGAACTACCCCTTTACGGCCTATGGGTTGCATGGATTTGATAACGGAAACGTGTTTTATGGAACTGAGGGATATATGATATTCTCTCGTCGCGGTGCTTTCAGTGTGTTTTTAGGACCGAAGAATAAACCAGGGCCAACCGAGGGACAGGATATCCGTGGTTCACGGGGATACGCTGAGCACATGGCGGAATTTCAAAATGCGATCCGTAGCGGCGGGGGGACTCGAGCCAATGCCCAAACGGCACATTACAGTTGTGCGTTGGTTCATCTCGGTGAGATTGCTTATCGAACTTCGGGACGGGTGGAGTTTAATCCGCAGACGGAAACGTTTATCGGGAATGACGACGCCAACGCAATGTTGAGCAAAGAATATCGTGCACCTTATCTAATGCCAACTTTGGCCGTCAACGAGCGCTAGATTAAATTGCCTTGTCGGTGGGAATTGATTGGGGTTGGCCACTGTCGACGGATTGTTGAGCCGCGACACACATTGCGACAGACCAACGACCATCGATGCCTGTAGCGTGCACTGGTTTGTCACCATTTACCGCTTGTGCCATTAAGGCAATTTGATCACGCAGTTCAAAAACCTCGCCAGTGATGCGTTCAGGCGTCAAGTCTAGCACTTCTTCATTTTCATCGTTGAATACTCGCAGTTTGAAGTCGGGGTGCAGAGTGCGATCTTTGGCACCGCTCCAACTTGCCCAGATCGCGCCCCGAGTTCCGGTGACCTTGGCAGTTTGGTGATGCTCAAAAGCGCTTAGTGTTTGCGTAACCACGGCGTAAGCACCAGAATCAAGCGTCATAATGGCACTGAAGTTGTCTTGTAGTTCGGGGTGACCTGCTTGGCGGGAATTGGCACGGGCGTAAATCGTTTGTGGTGTTCCCGCCGTATCCAGATACCAACGCGCTAGATCAAAGAAGTGAATCGGCTCTTCGAGGATCCAGTTGCCGACCCGTTCAATATCAAATCGCCAGCTATCAGCGCCAGGGCGGTAGGGACGGCGGGAAAGTTCAACTAAACAGTATTGCGGTGTGCCAATAAAGCCGTCATCGATAAGTTCCTTAACCTTACGCCACATTGACGAGAGACGTAGTTCATGTCCAACGGCCAAAATGCGATCGTTGGCGGAGGCGGCTGCGTTGATCGCATCACAATCTGCTAGAGTCAGGGCCATTGGTTTTTCTAACAGGACATGTTTTCCTGCTTCAAGTGCAGCGACAGCAACATCACGGTGCAGGAAACTCGGAACAACGATGTCGACAACGTCCACATCGTCGCGGCGCACAAGTTCTAGGTAATCGTTGGTTACCGCAGCTGTTTCATAGGCCTCGCGGGCAGCTTGGCAGGAGTCCTCGCTTTTCGCTGCGATTGCCGTGATTTCAGCATTCTCAGTTTGCCTAATCGCATCGGCGTGACAGTTTCCCCAGGCGCCAAATCCAACGAGTCCAAATCGTACTGGTGCAGTCATCTTATCTTTCAAAGTCAATAAATGGAAATTGATTATAGTTGAGTTAAGCTAGTTCAGGCTGGTCTTTAGTTTCCGGCGCGGCGAGCAGGATCAGCAAGCCGATGAGAAACAAAAATGAGAGGCCGCAGGCAATTTGCTGCGGCCCCGTGGTGAATGCTTTTTGCAGCTCGCCGCCGAAAAACAAAATTGGCGCTGCGATGATTCGTCCCGCGTTAAAACAGAATCCGGTCCCTGTTGCGCGGATACGAGTCGGGAACAATTCTGGAAAATAGATAGCGTATCCAGCGTGCATTCCAAGTGTTAAAAAACCGAAAATGGGCAAGGCGGTGTAAAGTAGGGTTGTCGACATGGGCACGTTGAATAAGATCATCGCGCTAATAAATCCGCCAAGGTGAAAGAACATAAACGTTTTGATGCGGCCAATTTGGTTGCATAAAGGACCGAAGGCGATTAAACCGATGCCTCCGCCGGTGGCGGTGATCAGCATGCCGAACATCTCCCAGCCCTTAATCGTCGAGACGCTATTGGCCATAATGTCTTCTCGGATAGATTCTTTAATGTCGGTTGTTACCCCAATCAAAGAATCCTGCATGTCGTTGGTGTCACTGGCAATTCTAGCCTCAACCATCTCGTTGATCGCTGAATCTTTAAGCACGTTCTTAGCATAGATGTGGGCACCCCAGAAGGTGGCTAATCCGATGGCAGCAAGTGACACGCCGACAAAAGTTTTTCGAGAAAACTCACTGGAAAACAACTCAGTGAGTGATCCCATCTTTTTTCCGTTTCGCGTGATAGCCTCCGCTCGAGCTCTTTGCCAGTTTTCAGGTTCCTTTAAACTCAAGCGTATCCAGATGATAAGCAGGGCCGGTACAACGCCGATGGCAAACCCGAGTCGCCACGGAATCGTCTGGGGATCAAACCACTCGATGTCGAGAGAATTTGCCCAAGTTTGAATGGCATCGCTCCCGATCACAAAATAACCCACTGCGACGGCCAAATAAGTGCCGAAGACACTTGATGCATGAAAAATTCCCCCCACATGAGCGCGCGCTCGTCGTGGAAAAACTTCGTAAACCATGGCGCTCGCAATGGCCCATTCGCCACCGACACCCATGGCGACTAAGAAGCGGAAAATCGCCATGTGCCACCATGTCTGTGAGAGTGCAGATACACAGGTGAATACCGAATAAAACAAGATGGTAATCGACATTGTCTTAGTACGACCAATGCGATCGCTAATGAGTCCAAAAACAATCCCACCAAGTGCACCTCCAAGTAGGAAAGCTCCAAGGGCAATATTGTTGTACCGTGCTATATCACCTTTGACTGCCGTTGGCTCCAGCGAAGGCATTGCTTCATTCATACTAGCGACAAATATTTGTCCTTCAAAAACGTCGAAAATCCAACCTAACGAGGCGATAATCAACACGATCCATTGATAGCGGGTAATACCTTCGTACCACTTCTGCTGGTCATCTTGAATGTTGGGTGTTGCTAGCATTGCTGGTTCTCTATCCTAAGCTACTAACGAAGCGAGAATTTTACGGGTGCCAGTAAACGTTTGTCGGGCGTGCATGGCAACGTAATTGTCAACGATTGCGATATCTCCCTGCTGCCAAGGAACATTAAAAGTCAATTCGTCCGCCATGTCGCAGGCAGCGGTAACGGCAACGTGGTCCAACGGCGTACCATCACCAAATGTTATCGGAGGTCCGGAACTTTCATCTGAGTCCCAGCCTCGGTAGGCGGCAATAAGTTGATTGAAAAAAGTTTGCCGGCCATCAGGGAGCGTCCGAATACCGTCAAGAATGGGCGTGGTACTGATGAGACTACCGTCGTTTCGCCACTTGCCAGAGTATCCCAATTCTGCCATGTTCTCTTCGCATTGACCGCGCGTGTCCGCCTGAAAGGTACTGCGCCAACTGCGGCCCATGCCGGATTGAGGGTCATCTTCATTCGGCAGTATGTTTCGATACTTAAGTCCTTTGGTTATCAAATCAGCGACGAATTGAGGGTGCTGTTCCTTAAGCCGAACAACCAATACGTCGGAACGACAAATTGGAGTTGCACCACCAGTTTCGGCAGGTTGTTCACAGAAGAAGAACAAGCGACTGGGGTAAATCGGAGTCTGGGCCATTTCATGATGCAAGAATATCTTGACATCGGCAGGGGCTTCGTTGGCGGTGAAAACTCGCTCGGTGCGGTTAAATCGCACGGCGTTAGAAAGTGATTGCCGGTAGTGGAAATTCTCCAGATGAAACGCTTGGATGAACGTATCAAAATCTTCATCCGTTACTGTTTGAAAGTTGCGAAATAGCACGGTCCCGTGCTGAAATGCTAGGCCAATTAATTCCGAGCGATTTTCTTGAGCCCACGCAATTGCATCGTCGAGCGACGTAAATTCGCTGCCGTCATAAATCAATGGAAAGATACCGGACGGTGTGTCAATTTGTTCTGCAAGTTGCAATGTTCTCATGACGGCTATTCTACCAGAGAACGACGGGTATTGGAGGCGGAGGTCGAGTCGCTAAAACTTGGAATCCGCGAACTGTGAGGGAGTTGCCGTTGCTTTCTGGTAGTCGACTTATACATCCATCAAAAAATCGATGAAATGAGTGGTCATTTGCATGAGGTTAAACTTAGGGTTCCAACCCCAGTCGTTGCGAGCGCTGGAGTCGTCAATTTCTCGTGGCCAAGAATCGATCAAATCGGCGACCGCGCTGTCGGTTTCGAAGTCGATGGTGCAATCGGGTAGATGTTGTTCAATAGCCTTGGCAATATCGCTGGCACTTGGATTACACGAATATAGGTTGTAGGAACAGCGAGTCAGCGAGGCAGGGTCAGCATGCGTAAGTAGATCAATCGCGTGGAGGCAGTCATCGATATACATCAGGGATGGATTTGAAGTTGGCCGAACTTTGAGTGTTACGGGTCGCTGAACAACGGTGTCGATGAACATGTTCGATGCGTAAGAACTTGCCGCGCCGGGCGATGGATAAGGTGAAACAATTATTGGTAGGCGGATGGCTCGGAAATCGAGCCCTTGAGCTTCACGATAATAAAACCCCATTCGTTCTACGGATGCTTTGGTGAACCCATAGAACCCTCGAGGCCATTGGGGATAATCCTCTGGCAAAGGATCAGGTAGTGGTGAGCCAAAGGAAGCGAGTGAACTGGGAAAGATAACACGATTGACGTGGTTCGCAACGGCGGCTTCGAGCAACAAAAATGTGCCCTGCATGTTGACGTGCCACGCGGTTTTGCGATCCGCTTCGCTTTGCCCCGATAAGAGGGACGCAAAATGGAGAATAATATCGGGCTGAAAGGTCTCGATGCATTCTGCAATTGCTTGATCGTCGCAGATGCTGGACACTTGATAGCGGCTATTTTCGCTGGGTGGAGATAGAGGCTGCTCGGCAATATCCGTTAATAGAATTTCGGAAGATAATGGCAAGCGGTGGGTAAGTTGGCAGGCGATATTTCCGGCGCCGCCGGTGATTAAGTATTTCATGTGTTGCTCCTAATGCAGTTTACCACAAAAGAAGGACCACTAAATCACGCCACGAATTACTCGCCCTGCAGGACCACGGCCGTTCCATAGGCGAGCATTTCTGCCGAGCCCTGCATGACCGTGCTTGTCGCAAACCGAACGTTGAGGATTGCATTGGCGCCGAGTGATTCTGCTTCGGCCACCATGCGATCGAGTGCTTGTTCGCGAGATTCCGCTAGCAGCTTTCCGTATTCGTGAATTTCACCACCAACGATTGTCTTTAATCCCGCCATGATGTCTTTGCCAATATGTCGCGCACGGACCGTATTGCCACGGACTAGGCCAATGACGCGGTCGACTTGGCGACCCGGGACATCCGGTGTGGTAACGGTTAATATATCACTCATATTTGTACGTCCTTATAGCGATCAGTTTTTGATTCGACGAGTCGTTGTTTGATGACCGAGATTAGCAGTAAACCTAGCCCTAAAAATAAACCCAAGACCGCAGTCTTTGTTAATGCGTTCTCCGTTTCGGCGATGATGAACTCGTACAAGCCGTAGCATACAAGAAAAAAGGTTGAGATGATATAGATTAGCCAGCCGAGTGAGCGAGTGGTTCGTGACGTGACGTCTGGCGCTAATTCGCTCCATTGTGTTGTGTTGTTCGGTTGAAAATCTAAACCGGCAATGTCCGTTTGTAGGGAACTGAGATCATCGAATTGTGCACGATATGTCGGCTCGTTGATCAGTCGCTGTTCCACTCGTTGGCGGTCTTGTTGCGTAAGTTCATTATCTAAATACCCGGTCAGCAATTGATCCCAATCTGTTTCAGCCATTGAGAGTTCCCTCCAATTCAAATAGTTGCAACCTTAAATGCTTGCGAACGCGAGACAATCTTGACATGATTGTTCCAATGGGCACATCGAGCAGTTGGGCGATTTCAGCATATTTTAACCCATGATAATCACGTAGTAAAATTAGTTCGCGTTGATTTTGCGGTAAGGCAACGATCGTTTCTCGCACGGTTGCTTGTCGTTCCGACGCTTCAATATGTTGCTGTGCAGTTTCGGCTTTGCGGTCGCTGGATTGGTCTAAAATATCTGGGTTAAACTGAGGTTTCTTTTTCCGCATATAATCGATGGTGCGATTACGCACGATTGTTAAAAACCAAGTTTTTACTGAGGCCTTTGATTCGTCAAACGTGTCCCATTTTGCAACGAGAGTATTTAAGCTATCCTGCGTCATGTCTTCCGCGTCCTGATGATTGCCCAATAATTGGAAACTAAGCGCATAGCCGCTTTGTCCTAAGGCGTTAATAGTTTGATCTGTGGGAAGCGGCATTTTAGTTGTCGGGCTTTGAAAAATTATCAGCATCGAATTTGCCGTTGAACTCCACCTTTTTGAGTTCGCAGGTGAACGTCGAGTTCGCCGTGAAGATCTCAGCCTTGGTTTTGTAAGGCACCAGTACCCCGTTGATTTTCTTGTAATTAGTTAATGTTATCCTCAATAAATTCGGGATTTCCATTCCCTCAATGAGCTTTGTCTCTTCGTTTACGTAAAGGGCAAGTGGACTTCCGACAATTTCTACTTTGACACAATCCTGGTCGTTGAATTTAGATTTTGTCGCAGGTAAAAATGCGGCACTCCCAAAGGTGTCTTTTAAGGTAAAAATAATGCTCACGGGAACACCAATTTTTTCGATGGACAGTTCCGCCGCAGTAAGGTCCCGCAGAGGCTCGAAAGAATTTGTTTTCCAGCCTTGTTGCCCAGTCCATCCCCTGGATTCCTTGTAGAGACCCAAGTCCACATCTACCCGACCCCTATCCGCAATAAGATCAAACATGTCTTCAATAGTTCCGGTAGCATTTCCGGTGGGGGCGGTCGAAATTACCGAATGAAATTTTCGAATCGTTTTTATTTTTCGGATTGCCGAGGCACCTCCGACGGCTTCGATGTGCTCAGCAAGGATGTTTTGAATGTTGGCTGTGTCCGCAGATTCCGTGTTGGCAGATTCGGTGTTGGCAGATTCGGTGTTGGCAGATTAGGTGTTGGCAGTCGGTGTTGGCAGATTCCGTGTTGGCAGATTCCGTGTTGTTGCAACCAACCAAGAGAACGGTCACCGCTAATATTTTAGGAAGTGTAAGGAGGTTTTTTTTGATTAGGACGTTTTGCAATGAATTGGCTTTCTCGAGGTTAATTCTTTGTTGACAACATGCGGCTGACGGGGTGGCCGATATATATTTCCTTTTGATTTGCCGTTGTTTTACTTCTATACGGGCGAGCGGGCGCAATATTGCATATATTAGATAGAAATATGACACAAACTTATATGACAACAAGTTAGATTTAGGACACATTTATGATACTGCTGCGTGATTTATGTAAAATTGCCTCGCTAGCTGCGATATTATCAACCGTTCCGGCATTCCTACTTCCAGCTAAAGAAAAGCTGAATGTTGTTTACATCATGGCCGATGAATTGGGGTATTTTGAGACCTCCTACATGGGAAGCAAAACGATCACGACGCCGCGCATCGACGATCTGGCTAAGCGCGGAGTATGGTTTACTCAGGGACTAGCCGGTTCTGCTGTTTGTGCACCCACTCGCTGTTGTTTCTTAACGGGAAAGCATTCGGGGCATACGTCCGTTCGCGTTAATGGCGGAGGTACTCCACTGCGGAGCGATGAGCAGACGATAGGCAGCATGCTCAAACGGAGAGGATATGCCACGGGAGGATTTGGCAAGTGGGGATGTGGTGGTCGCGGTTCCACCGGTGTACCGGAAGACCACGGGTTTGATCTGTTTGTCGGATATTATGACCAAGTGCATGCTCACAGTTACTATCCACCGTATATCATCGAGAACAGCCGCGAGTTGAAATTAGCGGGAAACCTAGGGGGTAGCCAAGGTGAAACGTATTCGCACTACGTTATCGTTGATCGTGCTAAACAATTTATTCGAGATCATCAAGATGAACCGTTTTTCTGTTATCTTCCGATTACGCCACCGCATGGTATTTTTGACATTCCGGATGAAGATGCAGCTTGGGAAATCTATCAAGACAAACCGTGGCCTGAACCCGCACGTCGTTACGCAGCGATGGTCACCATGGTGGATCGACAAGTTGGTGAAATCGTTGATCTGCTTGAGGAACTTGGTCTAGCGGAAAACACCATTGTTTTTTTCAGTGGTGACAACGGCGGCAACGATTATTTTAAATCAAAAGAATACCCCCGTGGTCGACATGGAGCCAATGTTCATCCGGAAACGGGAGAAGAGTTTAGAGGGACTAAGGGCACGCTCTATGAAGGTGGTTTGCGGATACCAGCACTTGCCTATTGTCCCAGTCGCATTGAAGGTGGTCGGGTGAGTGATCATCTGTGGTACTTTGCTGACGTGATGCCCACGATCGCCGATATTACGGGAGCCAAAGCTCCTGGGGGAATTGATGGAATTTCTTTCTGGAATGAACTGCAGGGAACTAGTACTCGTGACGGTACCAGTAAAAAGCAAGAGGAGCATGCTTATCTGTATTGGGAGATTGGCGGGCAGAAGGCTGTGAGGCTGCAGCACATGAAAGCTATTCAACCAGGAACAAAACGAGATTGGGAGTTATATGACCTATCCAAAGACATCAGCGAATCCAACAACATTGCTGCTGATCTTCCGTCCGTACTAAAAGAGATGCTAGTCCTCGCGGATGAAGCCCACTCACCAGCGGTGGAAGGAACCTTCAGTGATACCACTTTGCACGAAAAAGATCGACGAGCCAAATACGGATCGACTCGGCCTGCCCCGACGCTGGGAAAAGTGACACAGTTTGACCAAACAGGACTGATCCCGCAGAAAGAATGCAAAATTGCTGCGGTTTCCAGCGAAAGCAGTGCGGGTAGTCGACTTGCAAAGTTTACGCTTGATGGGAACTCACGTACTCATTGGCACACAGAGTATCTTCCAGAAATCCAGAAGCATCCGCATAACGTTGTTATCGACTTAGGTCGCAATCGTGAGGTCACCGGGTTTCGTTATTTGTCTCGACAGGACGGTGGATTCAATGGTGGCATTGCTAAATATGAAATTTATGTGAGCACTGATGGTAAAGATTTTGGCAAGCCAGTTGCGGTTGGCGAGTTTGCACGTAAGCGTGTCAATCAACAGATTGTATTTTCACCGCATCAAGCTCGGTATGTGAAACTCCTCGTCCTCACTGAAGTCAACGGTGGACCATGGGCTTCGGCAGCCGAATTAGGAGTTATTGGGAAATGATTAATATGAAAACGATGCGGCAGATGGTTAGTAGCACATTGTGCACATGGTTGATTGTGTTTTTCGCAGTCGATGCTGTTGATGCGGTCGACACTCTGGGAACGGTTGCCTGCGAAGGACGGTACAAGCACCACTTACAAGGCGTTTGTCGCGACGGGCAGGGAAGTTTGTTTTGGTCCTTTACAACCGCGCTCGTTAAATCCGATGCGGAGGGCAGGGTTGTCAAAAAAATTGAAGTGGCGAGTCACCATGGGGATTTATGTCATGTGGCGGGGCGGATATATGTTGCTGTTAATTACGGCAAGTTTAATGATCCCGCAGGTAACGCCAGCAATGAAGTTATTGTCTATGACGCTCGGACGTTAGTGGAGACAGATCGCTATAAAACGCCTGAAGTAAAGCACGGTGCTGGTGGGATTGCATTCCATGATGGGAAATTCTTAGTCGTGGGCGGCTTACCTGATGGTGTGCAGGAAAACTATTTATACGAATACGACATGAAGTTTGTGTTTAAGAAACGACATGTCATTGACAGCGGTTGGACAAGATTGGGAATTCAGGCAGCGACATTTGCGGATGGGAAATGGTGGTTTGGCTGTTACGGCAATACGTTGCTAAAAGTATCAGTGGATTATGAAGTGTTAGGGCGTTATCAGTTTGATTGTGGATACGGAATTGAACAGGCACCGGGTGGTGGGTTGTTAACGGCCAGTGGGGTTTGTAATGACGCTGGCTGCAGCGGCGCGATTGACCACCGACTGACGCAAACGATGATTGGCAAACAGATAGTGCAACCGTTAACTCGTATCGGTTTTGGATCGTGCATCAAACAACAGAATCCAGCACCCTTGTTTTCTGATATTCTCAAATATGATCCGGAACTATTTCTTTACATTGGTGACAATATCTATGGCGATAGCGACGATATGGCCGTATTGCGAGCAAAATACAAAGTGTTAGGAGAAAAGGCAGGGTTTCGTAAACTACAAGAATCTGCTGTCGTCTTGGCGACATGGGATGACCACGACTATGGCGTGAATGATGGCGGAGCAGGATATAAACAGCGGGTGGCATCGCAACAATTGTTTTCACAGTTTTGGAATGATGTGCCGGACTCGCCGCGGCGGGCACGCGCGGGAGTGTACGATGCACATGTGTTTGGCCCCTCGGGAAAACGCGTGCAAATTATTTTGTTGGATACGCGGTATTTCCGCTCTGATTTAAAAAAAGCGGAACGCCGAGTGGGTGGACCGTATTATCCCAACGATGATCCGCAGGCGACAATGCTTGGCGCGGTACAGTGGAAGTGGCTCGAACAGCAACTACAAGTACCCGCAGAGATACGACTTGTCGCATCTAGCATTCAGTTAGTACCCACAGCCGCGGGGCAAGAGACTTGGGCTAATTTGCCTTTAGAGCGAACTCGGTTTATGAAGCTGATTTCCAAAACCAAGGCTAACGGTTTGTTCGTGATTTCTGGAGATCGACATTGGTCTGATTTCTCGCGTACGACGTCGGATGTGCCTTATCCGTTGTACGATTTTACGAGTAGCAGTATCAATCAACTGCATACGCGTGGCACACCCACAGTGAACCCGCATCGATTGTTAGATCGAACATTCCATCAGGAGAACTTTGGTACGATTGATATCGATTGGTCCGGAGATGATCCTAAAATCACTGTGTCTATCGTGGATCTGAATGGGCAACAACAAATGTCGCATGCGTTTCGTTTGAGTGAATTGCATCCGAGATCTGGGCTTCCCGGAGATAAATGATTATGTTTGAAATGACCAGTGAAGATAAATCTGGTTTTGAACGCGATGGATACCTGATTGTCCGGTCGTTGTTTGACAAACAGGAAATGTCTGGTTTACTGGAATTCGCTAAAGGCGATGGGGCATTGGCTAGTGACGCTTACGTGCGACGAGATGCCGAAGGCGGAGAAACGCGATTGGCGCTGCGCAACGAACTCGATGATTCATTGCCGTATACGGCTATAGTTCGCAGCGCTCGGATTGTTAGAACAATGGAGTCGTTGCTTGCTGATGAGGTTTATCACTATCACCATAAGATGATGTTGAAACAACCTCGTATCGGTGGAGCGTGGGAATGGCATCAGGATTATGGGTATTGGTATGACAATGGATGCTTGTATCCGGACATGGGAAGTTGCATGTTAGCAGTAGACCAAGCGACAAAGCAAAACGGCTGCCTGCAAGTACTTCGTGGCTCTCATAAGATCGGTCGCGTTGGCCATGTGGAAATTGGGGATCAAGTTGGTGCCGATCCTGAACGAGTGGGCATCGCTCAACAACAATTTGAATTAGTATATTGCGAATTAGAACCTGGTGACGGATTGTTTTTTCATAGCAATTTACTTCATCGGTCAGATCAAAATCGAAGTGACGTTCCGCGGTGGTCATTGATCTGTTGTTACAACACCAAACACAATGATCCTTATGTCACTAACGGGCGACATCCGAATTATTCGCCGCTTGAAGTTTGGTCCGACGACAAGGTGAAGGAACGATTGACGGAATATTAGGAAGAGCGGAAAGGTGGAACATGATGACGCGACTTGTTATTGTTTTTGCGGCTTTGGTTTTTCAATGCGTTATTTGCATTGCGACGGAAGCAGTTGATGTTGTCCCGCAATCACGGGCGCACGCCCACAATGATTACTATCACAAACGGCCGTTATTGGATGCTTTGCAACACGGATTCACTAGTGTCGAAGCTGACGTCATTCTGCAGGAAGGTGACTTAATGGTGGGGCACTCGCGTTTTGAATTACGTGAAGATCGCACACTGACAGCACTGTATCTGGCGCCCTTGGCAAAACGTGTCAGTGAGAACGACGGTCAGGTTTATCGGACTGCTAAGCGTTTTATTTTGTTGATCGATTTTAAGACCAGTGGCGCTGCGTCGCTAGCGGTTTTGAGAAAACAATTAAAGCCGTATTTGCACATGTTGACGCGTTATGAAAATGGGAAAGTGTATCCAGGTGCGGTGACTATTGTTATATCTGGCAGTCGTCCCGTTGCCGAAGTCGCGGCTTTGAAGACTCGGTATGTATTTATCGACGGACGTTTTCCCGACTTGCGCACAAAAATTTCGAGTGACCTCGTTCCCTTAGTCAGTGCACCGTGGAATGGAACGTTTTCATGGCAAGGATACGGTGATATTTCAGCCCAGGAGTTGGAGAAGTTGCGTGCGATTATTAAAGCGGCACATGAGCAGGGTAAGCTGGTGCGATTTTGGGCGGTTCCCCATAGTGAAAACCTCTGGCAGGTTTTCTATAATGAAGGAATCGATTTGATCAATGCAGACGATTTACCTCGGTTGCAGAAATTTCTGAAATCACAGAGCGACAGCGAACCTACGAATAAATAACAATACTTTTTTTGAATGTAAGCAATTCCCATGCAGACAGCGCCAATTTCCAACGAAGACCTAGCCGGCAGTGTTATTTCCGTCCCACCGCTAGCACGCAATGAAGACCTTTCATTAAACGTTGAAGCGAACCAACGTATTGTCAAGCATCTTGAAGCGGGGGGAGTAACGACACTTCTTTATGGTGGTAATGCCCTGTTGTATCATGTGGCGCCTTCTGAATTTTCGGAGTTGTTGTCTATGCTCGAGACGATTGCAGCTCCTGATTCGTTAGTTATTCCGTCGGTAGGTTCAGCCTATGGAATGATGCTCGATCAAGCTCGTGTCTTGCGAGATACGCAATACCCAACGGCAATGATTTTGCCGCAACCGCATGTTGTTACCTTTGACGGAGTGGAACGTGGTGTTCGCGATTTCGTTCAGACTGCGGGTAAGCCTGCCGTGGTCTACATCAAACAGTCAGGTTATCTTGAGGTCGAACATGTTAAACGACTTGTTGACGATGGCAGCGTGTCATGGATTAAATACGCGATTGTCCATGAAGATCCGTCCGATGACGAATTCTTAACTCGATTGTGCGATGCGGTCGGAACGCAGCGCATTGTCAGTGGCATCGGCGAGCAACCGGCGCTCACGCACGTGCGTGATTTTGGTGTGACTTGCTTTACTTCTGGGTGCGTCTGTATCGCCCCCGCTTTGTCCATGCAGATGTTGGCCGCGTTGAGAGCGTGTGATTATGAAGAAGTGAATCGGATTCGAGGTGTTTTCAAACCGCTTGAAGATTTGCGGAATGCGATAAACCCGGTTCGAGTATTACACGCGGCAGTGCAGGAAGCGGAAATTGCGGTGACAGGACCGTTGTTGCCATTTATGTCCGACGTCAGTGACGCTCAGCGGGAACAGATCGGTGCGGTGGCCAAAGCATTGTTGGATCAACAGTAATTATCACGGGTAGCTGTTCCCCCCCCTCGTGGTCATTCACACTCGTATTTCTGTTTACGCGTATTGGTACAAATTGATACAATATATACATGACAGTTACACGTCGACAATTTCTGAGTAGCACTGTTGCCGCAGGCGGTGCCGGGCTTTCCCTCGGGCAGGTATTGCGTTTGCAAGCCGCCAATAAAATAGAGTCGACCAACGATACTGCCATTATTCAGATATGGCTGGGAGGCGGACCGAGCCAATTTGAGACGTTTGACCCTAAGCCACAAGCGTCGGTAGATATCCGCGGCCCGTATGGCACGGTTGGTACAGCACACCCCGGAATTCGGTTTTGTGAAACCATGCCGCTAACGGGTAAAGTAATCGACCAAGCAACCTTGATTCGTAGCGTGGCACATTCGACAAACGGCCACTTTATTGCCGCACACTGGTTATCCACGGGCTACGCTGGCACGAACAACGTTGCCTCGCATCCCAGCACCGGAGCGATCACGTCACATTTTTGTGGACCGAATCAACCCGGTATGCCTGCCTATGTTTTGTTATCCGAAGAGCAAACTCGCAATCCGAACATTGGCGAGGTTATGGGTACTGGCCACCTCGGCAGCGGTACCGCACCATTTACTGTTTTACAGGATCCATTTAGATCACCGTTCGGCCACGAGAAGTTAACATCTGCCGTTTCAAATTTGCAGTTAGCAGATAATGTCACATTAGATCGCATGTCAGATCGTAGGACGTTATTGAGCCACCTTGATCGGATACAACGTAACCGAGATAGTGCTCGGACGATCGCTCGCATGGATGCTTTTAACGATGTCGCGTTTGATATTGTGACTAGTGGTAAAGCTCGGCAAGCCTTTGATTTGTCGCAGGAATCTGAATCCACTCGGCAACTTTATGGCGCACATCGTTGGGGCCAGTCGGCATTACTGGCACGTCGATTGGTCGAATCTGGCGTAAGCTTCGTGACGATCAATACGGCGCCCGATTCACTTTGTTGGGATTGGCATTTGAACATCGTTAATGACGATCGGCCAACGGATGGTAGCGAAGGACCGAGTCGAGGTATGGATATCTCTGGACCGCCGCTAGACCAGATGTTACATGCGTTGATTACCGATTTAGCAGATCGTGGTCTGGACAAAAAAGTGCTCGTTGTCGTGTGGGGCGAGTTCGGACGCACGCCGAGGATTAATAAAACTGGTGGGCGAGATCACTGGGGAGCGTTGATGAGCATGCTATTAGTCGGTGGTGGATTGAAGATGGGACAAGTCATAGGTGCTTCCAACGGAAATGGCGAAATGCCGATTGACCGGCCTGTTCATCCAGAAGACGTACTCGCGACGATGTATCGACATCTGGGCATTAATCTTAATGCGCACACAGTTAATCGCGAGGGTCGTCCGATTCCACTGCTTCCGGGTGGTGAAGCAATCTCCGAATTGCTGTAGATTAGATCCTCGCAGATATTTGTTTATTCTTTTAAGGGCGTAGTTGTTGCATGTTGTCTGGAAAAATTGCATTGGTAACTGGTGCGGGGCGCGGAATCGGTCGAGGGTGCGCGTTGGAACTTGCTAGAGCAGGTGCTGATGTGGTGGCCAACGATCGGCCGGATAGCCCTGATCTGGCTGGGCTGGTTACCGAAATTGAGGCTCTCGGTCGCAAATGTGTTGGGATCGCGGAGGACGCTTTTTCGCGAGAAGGTTGTCAGTCTATTTTCGAGCAGAGCATCGAAGCCATGGGATCAATCGACATCCTGATTAGCAACCCCGCGTTTAGTCAACGTGCACGCTTTTCTGAATACCCCGAAGACCTTTGGGAACAAACACTCAAGGGCACGTTGACAGCAGGATTTCACATGAGCCAAATCGTATCGAATTACATGGTTGAGCGGGGTATGGGTGGTAAGATTACGTTTATCTCGAGCGTGCAAGGCGAGCTGCCTGCGGCGTTGAGTGTTGCCTATAATGCAGCAAAAGCCGGCGTGAATCATATGATGCGGACCATTGCGATGGAGTTATGTCAGCACCGAATCAATGTGAATGCAATAGCTCCCGGTTGGATCGATACGCCTGGCGAACGGCTTGCATTTACCGAAGAGCAGATTCGCGAAGAAGGCGCGCAACTTCCTTGGGGAAGGGTTGGCCGGCCCGAGGAAATCGGTAAAGCTGCCGCGTTTCTTTCCTCTTCCGCTGCCGACTATATCACCGCCACGGTACTGCCCGTTGACGGTGGGTTTCGTTATCGCCAGGAATTTAATGCGAACGGTTGATGCACAACGACTCGGCTGGATTTGTGCCTTAACCACCAAACGCTTTTCTCAATAGTTCGAGACTTTTGGGGATTGCCGTTTCGTGAGCTTCTTCACCTTCGAACTCCAGTGAAATATACCCGCGGTAATCGACTTTGTTGAGTATTTTGGCGATGCGTTTATAGTCAATGTCGAGCGTGTACCAGGTACCACCGCCAAAGTAAGTCTTGGCTTGTACATAAACGCATTTTGGCGCCATCGCTTCAAATTGTTCGTATTGATCTTCTAAAAAATTACCCGTGTCGGCAGTGACCTGCAACCAAGGTGAGTCGATCGTGTTGACGATACGCATGACCGCTTCCGCCGTGCGTCCAATCCCCCAGTGGTTTTCGAGTCCGAGAGTCACGCCGCACTCAGCTGCCTTCTTTAAACATTTCTCAATGCTGTCGATGACCCATTTGAATCCGTCTTCATCGGTGTACCCTTCAAGTCGGGGTTCAATTCCTTTGTTGGCCATCAACGTATCAAAGTTCTTGGACGTCCCCCAGCGACCCGTGTTGATGCGAATTGTGGGGATGCCCATGGCATAAGCGAGTTCGATGCACTTAAGCGTATGATCAATATTCTTTTGGCGGAAATCGGCATCAGGTGAGACGAAGCTTTGATGAGTGGAGAAGCCGCAGAGGCTCATTCCATTTACAAAAGCGCGTTGTTTCAGCATCTGTAAATAGTCATTGTCCTCGCGCGTCATTTGAACATGCAGGATTTCAACCGCGTCAAATCCAGCTTCAGCCGCCAGGTCGATACAGTCTTCGATGGGGAGCTTGGTGTCTTTGCGGTAACGCCAATACGAATAGGTCGAAACTCCTATGGGATTGGCAGGACGCTTGGATGTGGCTGTGGTCGTCGTGGTTGCTGCGGTTAGAACTGGGACTGCTGTTGTGGAAGCAACAGCGCCCGTTGCTAGTGCAGTCCCGATAAAATTGCGGCGGTTAAAATGCATGATTGGAGTCCTTGAAAGTTGTTAATTGAACGCAGGTTGGAAGTTGATGGGTCAGCAATTATAACTTGAAAATAGAAAACTGTTGTGCGATGTGCATGCCAGCCTTGGCGACTGTACGTTGTGCGTGGCTGTTGGGTTGGAGAGCGGCATTTGTATGATTTAAGTGAATGAAATGAACCTTATCACGTTGCGAATCAGGCAATTTGGCGAAACGCCTGATGCTCTCGGAAATGAATGGATGTGGAATCTGAGAGATGTCGCGCCCGGGTAACTCTGCATTATCGAAAAAAGTACCATCGAGGTACGCGCGGTCGACAGACGTGATTTGTTGCTCGATGCGGCGATCCCATTTTTCCCATTTGTCGATATCTGGTATGAATAACACTTTGCGATCGGGGCCCGCAATGATAAATCCGACCGTTTCAGAGAATTCATCCCGATGTGGCACTAGAAATGGAGTAATCGTTAGTCGACTGTTGAGCGTAATGGGTTCGTCGGCCTTGAGAGGCAGTAGTGTGATGTTATTGAGCTTTACCAACAGACTCCAAGGTCCTTGTGTCTCTAAAAAATTCTTGCACCGTGGCATGGTTGACACCGGTACACCCTGAGTGCCCATTATCTCACGGCCTAAATTGATTAGACCCGCGTAATGGCCAACATGAGCGTGGGTTAGGAATATTCCCGAAACGGGTTTCCGTTTTTGATTGATGGGAGCATATTTGTCGAGTAGCGATAGCTGTGCGGGAAAATCAGGGGTGCAGTCAATAACCCAGCGTTGTTTTGAGATGGGATCAATGATTGCTAGCGATGTGACATGACTTCCCGTCGTACCGCTTGACCGTAACGATTGACAGCATTGTTTTTCACAACCGGCTTGAGGATAACCCCCGTCTTGTGCTGTTCCCAACACCAAAACATAGGGGGTATCTGGGACATCCGTAGCCGTGAGGATTTCACCGTTTAAGAGGCTGTAAACACAGGTAATGATAGCCAAGTAAAAAGTTCGCATAGGCCTATTTTGGGGTTTCAGCAGGATAGGTGAAGGGAAACTTTTTGGGAAGTACTTGGATTTCCGTACAAATACTGTATTTGAAAGCGAGCAAGCCTGGTAATTCAACTTGCACGTAATATGCGATCCAGCCAGATTTAGGCGCAGCGAGGTTTACGCCGATGGAATTCTCACCGATCAAATCTTGGGATGTCCATTTGCTTTGGCGGAAGTCGCGAGTCTCACTGGTCGCTGACCATAAACGTGCCTGACCGTTTTCGCCTTTCCATTTAACATGGAACAGGCCGTCGGTACCATGTTGCCACTTCATCATTTCGAACGTCTCACCGTCGATTGATTTCTTAAAAAAGGTCGCGACCGTGGGGGCAATGGAGGCGCCCAATCCGTGACCAGCGTTGGCTAAATAATAAAGGTGTTTAGTGCCAGTTAATCCGGGGTAATAGAGACTCGATGCATCCACCGTCCAGTAGGGATCGTTGGTGCCGAGGACCATTAGTTTGGGCAGGGTTAGGTTTTGTCGATATGCGTAGGGGTCGACGATCGCTGCAAGTTGTTTACCGCGGGGTGTTGTCAATCGAGCTTGGATTTTCAGTTTGGAGTAGGGATCAATTTGCCCACTGAATTTACCGTATGACTTAATTTGTTGTTCCATCTGTGACTGCATGTTGAGCATGTCGATAACCATCGGCGCGATAGCGATGACGCGTTTGTCCGCCGCTGCGGTTAACCAAGTGGTCCAACCTCGTTTTGATGCGCCGGAGATTACAAAACGCTTGATAGCTGCTCCGGCTTTCTCTGTCATAACGGTGGAGACGGTGTCCATTGCGCGCCGCGCACTTTCTACCATCGGTAGTAGTAGCGGCCAGTCATCGCCTTGTTTAGTGAGATATTTGTCAAAGGTAAATGCGATCAAATCATCTTCCCGTAGTCCTCCGTGCAAAGGCTGGTTGGGGACTTGCTGGAGAATGGCGACAGGTGATTTGGCCATGGTCGCGATGACGCCGAACAGTTGAGCTTCGGCGGAATCGGCCTGCGGTTGACTGCTGCTGGTAGACCCACCAGTGATAAACAAGACAGCGGCATCCGCATGGTCCACGTTCGGCGGCACGAGAATCGACAGCCAATGCGTCCAAGGTGTACCTCGCCATGTTTGAGATGTCATTTTGTAGGAATAAGCCTTGCAAGCACCAACTTGGAATTCGCCGACGGATTCAAATTTATAGGAATCATCCACTGCCGTAGTTGTGGCGAGACCTTGAGCGACTGGTTTGTCCTGGGGAAATGCAGTCGGCGTGATTAGTGTCGGTGCTAGCAACAACGTGCTTAGAGTAAAAAGCGTTTTGATTTGCAAAATATTGTCATTCCAGAGGGTTGCTTTGACTAAATAAATTACTGATTAAAAAACAAACCGTAATCCTAGTAGAATATACGCAGTAGCAAATGAACATCACCAATTGGTTGGAAATGTTGACGCGTGAAGCGTCGCTATTTTCGCGACGACGCAATTACCGATTTACCATTGGTAGTTAGCACGTGAATTTCGTGCAATGAAACGTTGGGTGAAAAGAATTCCCATACGACTTGTTTGTCGCGGGTGATTTCAAATGCTCGAGGTTTGTCGGCGGCTTGTTGGTGGTAGCTGCAGATGACCGTGTTACCATTGCCTAACCGCTGTGCACCACAGGGATCGTCAAATCTGCCAGCAACATGGCTATTGTCAACTCGCCACACAACTTTCCCTGCTTGATCAAACTCGACCGTTTTGTTGCCATGTGTGAGGTTTACCAAGATGTTATTGGATTTTAGGAGGATTGCGGTGAAAGGCCAATTTTCCTTCGCGCGTCCTCCAAGTTCAGCGAGATCTGTTTTGATAGCAAGTTTCACTTTGCCTTGATTGTCATATTGTTTGACAACGAATCCGAGTAGATGAGGGACTAAGTAGTCACCGTTGGGAAGTTTCCGGGCCATGCGGGTTTGCATGTGAGCGTTGTTGGTGTCGGGTTGCAAGGGCACGTCGACGGCAATTTTACCGGCCGGAGTGATTTCCAGGATTCGTGGTTTAGCTCCGCGTTCCACGACCATCGTGTTTCCGTTTTTCAGTCGTACGACAGTTCCCAGTTCTTTGTTGACGGGGTCCAACTTGTACTCAAATACAAGCTTTCCATCTCGAGTGTATTCGCGGGCGCTGTTGGCAATGGAAACGAGCACATTGCCATTTGGCAATACAAATCCGTCACGCGAACTTCCCGGCACTTGCCATTCAACTCGATTGTCTTCGCCAATAATGGCTGTGATGGAACCGGTCACGAGAAATGAATGTCGAATCCCTGATTCACTTTTTTGAGTGCCGACGGTTTTAGCGTCTGCTTGAGCGTGTGCGAACGTGCCAGGTTGGCAGCAGGCAAAAATTGCGATTAAGAAAATAGCTTGGACAATTTGTTTGTGTATCGAAAGCATGTGTTTGTTCCTGTTGTTAAAAACAGCCAGCGTCGTGATTCGACATGTTGGCTAGATTGATGTTCTGTTATTTTGACTTAATCCAGTTAATTGAAAAGGTTGTAAATGAGACAGTTTGGTAGTTGTCTTTTTCGAATAGAATGCCGACTTGCCCAGTGGGCAACCGAACGAGGTTTGAATAGGCACCGCCGCCAGCGTAGATCACTTTTTGCCATGGCCATGTTTTGCCATCATCCGGGCTCATGGAAATCGTGAGATGATCTCGACCTGTGCCTGCCGGGTTACTGTGCAGGAGAATGCCGTTACCTTTGTTCGAAAAAGAATAGCGCAGAATACTGCCCTGGCAGACCGGAGTTTGCAGTGCATTGTCCAAATAGACTTCGGCAAATGTGCTGCCACCGTCATTGCTGATTGCCATGGCGCGGTTGTGTTTGCCGTGATAGGACCGCATCGATTGGAGAACACCGCCGTTGGATAATTCAGCTACCGCAGATTCGTTTGTTTTTTCCGGTTGGATTGCTCCAATTTTCCACTGTTTGCCATTGTCGTCCGAGTAGACAATGTGGCTGCGATACGGGTGCAGGTCTTTGTTGGAATGATCCGAATGATTACAGGGGATGACTAAGCGACCTTTATGAGGACCACGGGTGAGTTGTATTCCGTTGCCTGGTCCTGTTGCGTACCAGCGCCAGTGGTCTTTGCGAGCGCTGCTACTTATGCGTGTGGGTGTGGCCCAATGGTTACCGTCGTCGATCGATGATGAGATGAAAACGTGTCGCGGGTGCTTGCTCGTACCAGCCTTAATGGCACCTTCATGATCACTGCCAAGATTCCAAGTTAGTAGCAACCAGATGGTACCAGTGCTTTGGTCAACGACAGGGGCAGGGTTGCCACACGTATTATTTTCATCGTCCCACACGAGTATCGCTGGCCCCCAAGTTTCCCCATGGTCGGCGGAGCGTTTGACTAGCAAGTCAATGTTCCCCGCGTCACCTTGTGAGTCTTTACGCGCTTCGATAAATGCCAATAGCGTATCTTGCTTTGTGGCAATAATTGCTGGAATGCGATAGGAATTGTATCCCGCTTCGCCTTTTTTGAAGACCGTGGTAAAGGTTTGGGGTGTGGTTTGTGCTTGGCAAGTACAGGCCAAGGCTAGCAAAATGAAGAACGCTGTTCGCATGGTTAATCCGGAATACAAATAATGGATGGGCACCAGAAGTGTGCATCTATCATATCATTTTATCGGACGTGAGAAGGGGTGCAACCTGGAACTGCTAGTAACGAATTGCCGGTTTTTCGTTTTTCCTATTCAGCGTCGAGTGGTTGGGCGAAAAACCAAGGTTCCGCGGAGAATTGAGTAATTTCGAGAGTATATTGTCCTACAAATCCTTCAATTCCCCCGTCGACTACTACGTAATACTGTTCACCAGCGGTGACTGGGTACATGCCGCCGGGCCAGTAACTAAGTGGCTGAGATTCATACGCAAGCAAGTCGTCAGCTGTGAATGCAATGTCCCGAATCGAGATTTCAAAATCATCCGCGAAATCCGGGTCGTCGTAGCCAAATTGGTCGTCTTCGAAATAACAGATCACTATCTGGTATTGTTCGTTTCCAGCACTATCAAAAAAGCGAACATCTGGGAATGCGTCGATCGTCCAATCCGATGCATAGGTGGCAGTCGAAACAAAATCGTCAATGGCGGTTATCATAAAGACGTCGACATCATCTACAGTGTCAACGTGACTGATGCGCTGGATAAAGTCGTCTTGAGCTCCCAGTGTAGTCGCATCTAGACCGATTGCGTCGACGTGGATGTCATCACCCATGACCGAATCGGCGGTGGGTTGCCACTCGTAATTGCCCCAATGAGCAACATCAAGCATGTACTCACCGGGCATATCGTTTATCGAATCAACACTAAGGTGGTATGTTCCAGCGGTAACGGTAATTCCCGCGTACGCGCCCTCATGATTACCTTGGATGAGGGCGATAAGTTCGCCGTTGTTATCGGTTACCGAAAGTTTCAGTAGCGATTCATCGTCCAGAGGGTAAACCGAGAAATCGAGTTGTCCTTGTTCGACAGTAATTGCGAAAGTGTCGATATCATCGACCCAGTCAATATGGCTGGTTAGGTTATGATAGCCGTATTCGACTTCGAGAACCGTTGCCGTTTCTGGGGTGTCGCCGTGGATGTCGTCGCCTCGCTCGGAATCCGTGGTTGGTTCCCACCAGTCGTCCTCATATTGATAGACGTCTAGTACGTATTCACCTGTATCAGTCGGCGTCGTGCCCGTGATGACGATGTAATAAGTGCTTGCTGATTCCACGGGGACATCGATATTGGATTCGCCCCAGTCATCCATGCTGCCGACGTTGCTCGTGGCAATGGTCTCGAGGTTGCTATTGAGCAGTTCCACCGTCAATCCGTCTGGCACATCAATGTTGTACAGGTCAATAGCGACGCGGTCGTCGGATGCGACAAATTGAAATGCATCGGCATCGTAAGCGTTGTTTAATTCGGAATCGATAAAGGCATAGCCCCAATCCATTTCGAGCATGGCAGCGTCAGTGCCGGGGACGTCAGGATAGCGGTCGCTTTGCTCACCTGCGGGGAAATCTTCCGTGTCAACAAAAGGATCAAAATCGGAAAGCAGATTGATGACGCCAACAACATCCGCAGGTGATAGATAGCCATCCCCGTTCGAGTCCATATAAAATGATGTAACATCCTCCATCATGTCATGTAAAATCGGAGGCGCCGCGGATTCTCGCAGCGTGTCGATGACGCCCAGATTCAATTCGTTAATGGGTAGCAACGCGTCGATCGGTGTGACATAAGTGTCGCCATTGATGTCCATCGAGTTCAATGGATTTTGCCATGGACTCGCTGATAACACAATTCGATTTTCAAGTGATTCCACTTGCAAACGTGTTGAGCGTGCTGGATCGTGTTTTCGCTGTCGAGGAAACATATACCGACCCCCAGGATTGGTTGATTAGGCTGATTTTTATTGTTGATATATATACGCAATTGTGTGGGTGAAGTCAACGCATTTGCGACCACCCATCAAAATAGAAATTAACCCATCAATTCGCGGATTGGGGTGGGGTCGGAGACTAGATGTGTTGGTCGGCCGTTGGGTGTGTACAGCATTTGATCGGGGTTGATGCCGAGTTTTGCGTAGACTGTGGAGACAAAATTCTCGGGGCTCTTAACGTTATCAACTGCTGAATAACCGTTGCGATCTGTTGCGCCGACGATTAAACCGCCTGGAGTACCGCCGCCGGCGATTAAGACACTCATTGCATTGGACCAGTGATCGCGCCCGCCGCGGCTGTTGACTTGGGGGGTCCGACCGAATTCGCCGAGTGCTAGGACAAGTGTTTCTTCGAGCATCCCGCGTTCATCCAAGTCTTCAATCAAAGTGGCAACGGTTTGGTCCCAGGAGGGTAGGCGTGGCTTGAGTGCGGTGAAAATGTCACGGTGATGATCCCAGCCACCATCGTATACGGTGACGAAGGGCACGTCGGCCTCGACCAGTCGGCGGGCCAATAGGCATCGTTGCCCAAAGGAGTCACGCTGGTAGCGGTCGCGAATCTTATCGGGTTCGCGATTAATGTCAAAGGCGATCTGAGCTTCGGCGGACATGACCAAATTGTATCCCTGCTCGTAGTACTGTTGAATTGCGCCCGCCGGATCTCCGGAAGCTTTGTCGTTAAGCCGCGTAAGATTGTCGAGTCGACTGCGGAGGCCTGAGCGAGTTTGAAATTGCTTGTCGTCGATTCCACTGGGAACGGTTACGTCACGCACCTTAAATCCGCTGCTGTTCGGATCGTCGGGGACTACGAACGGGGCATATTTAGCGCCGAGGAAGTTCGGACCGCCACTACGGCTCATGCGTGGCAAGCTGAAATAACCCGGCATGGGGCTTTGTGGGTGACGTTGGTCATGCTGATAACTGACGACGGATCCCATGCTGGGGTGAAAACTAACAAACGCTCCACAGCCCACAGGAATACGAGGCGGGGCACCGGTCATCATGTAATGGTTGCCAGCACCGTGGTTGCCTTGGTTGTGGCGGATCGAACGGATGACGGAACATTTGTCAGTGAGTTTGGAAAGTTGTTCCATTTTTTCACTAAAATGAACCCCAGCGATCGTGGTTTGGATAGCACCAAATTCACCGCGGATCTCTTGAGGTGCACCTGGCTTGGGGTCGAACATTTCGTAATGCGTGGGCCCGCCGTCCATCCAAATTAAAATACAGCGTTTGGCAGTGGCAGTTCGTGGCGCGGAATCTCGGGCAATTGCTTGAGCGTGCAGTAAGTTGGCTAACCCGCCGCCGAGCATACCACCTAATCCGAATTGCAGGCAGTCTCGGCGAGTTATTGATTCACAATTTGTGTGCGTTGTCATACGGAGACTCAATTGGTGATCGAGGGTTTGCTTTGTAAGTCTTATTGTTATTGTAGATAAAAACAGACCACGGCTTAACACTAATTAGCACTAATTACCACCCATTGTAGTTAGTTGGGGCTGAGATTCAGTGGAAAAGTGGTTTCGCGGGGAATGTTGATGGAAACGACGATTTCCTTTAGCGATTTATCATCGCTAAGGGTGGTGGATTTGATTTTACCAGCGGAAGGTTGATATGTTTGATCAGCGGGAACGAGGAAGCGGATCGTAGCATCTTTAAAATCCATCTTAAGTTCGTTAGTAACCGTTGCCGTATAAGTGTCGTCAGCAACGGTTTGCTTGACCCGTAACGGCATGACTTGCGTGCGCGTAAACGGAATTGCAGCTGTCGGATGATCGTTATAGGTGCAAGATTCTACCTTGCCATCCTTAAACTGGATGACTCGAAAACTGTTGGAATTTGTCTTGCCAACTCGTTGTGTTTGGGTCCCGTCGATAATCATGGCTTTGCTCCCGAGTCCGTGTGCGTCGTGAATCAAGCGGACTGTGTGTTGATTGAGGAACTCGATGGGTGCGTTGGATTCGAAGCCATTGATGATGTTGTATGTAGAGTCAGGATAACGATTGAAAAGTCCACTGGCGGCCTCGGTGCCATGAAACCATGGTAGTGCGTAGTTGAGAACGTTAATTTTAGGCGTGAGTGGAACGATCTGTATATCCGCACCGTACCAATGTTTGTGGCCAGGCATTTGGTGGTTGCCAAAATTCACCATGTAGGGGGACCGTAGCGAGGCCATGGTGCCTGAAATATAGGCAGGGTTTACGCAATTGCTGGCGAGTACCATATCTGGGGCAATGATGTTTACCATGGTGCACAGTCGTTGTAGATACTCTGCTTGGTACTGCCCTGAGGTATCGAGGTGCCCCCACGACACGAAGCGTGGGTTTTGGGTGTAGTTGGCAATAATTGCTACAGACCGAGGTGACTTTGCGACGCTGGTGCGACCGCTGCCCTCGATGGCAATTTCGAGGTCATAAATTCCGCCCGGTGTATCCGCAGGGATCATTACCTCAAGTTCGCGGTCGTAGTAATCTGCGCGATCGGATAATTCGCGAAACGCTAGTAATCGCGATATTGTCTTGTTGCCGATTTCACGTTTGATGCGGACAGTTTTAATCGTTGCGGTAAATCCCAGGAACCTAGCTCGGAAAGATGATCCGCGCGTGCGTATGGCTTGGTTGTTAATGCTTGGGTAACGGAAGTGATACGGAATAGTGCTAACGGCTCGATTTAAAAAGGGTATCGCTAGAGTCGTTTGGGTATTGGCGGTAATGTCAAACGCTGAAGTGCTAACGGTTTGCCAACCGGACGCTTGAATTGTAATTCGATAGTTTGTTCCTGCCGGTAGTAACACTGAGCATGTTCCTGATATCCAATTTCGACTGATTGTGGAGCGGATGATTTTGTCGCCCTGAACAATAATGAGTCGACAATCGGTTAGAAACTGTGAGCGCTCACCAGTCAATTGAAATGTCACGCTTCCCGTTGCAGCGGGAAGTGCCCAAAAACCGTCGATACGGCATCCGGTTTGATTGTTTACGGCGGCATGGCGGATTCTTAGAATGTGATCGCCAGGCTTGAGGCCATGCGCCAGTATATGTTCGCGACCGGCGTGCGTGCAAGCAATCGTTTTTGCTACTGTATCATCAATGCTGCATACAAGCTGACCTTGGCTGGCGTCTCCTTGGCCTAAATACTCAGGAGTGTTTTGTCCGGCGAGTCGGATACCGATGGCCGTCCCCGAAAATGGAATGGTTAATTCATCTCCGTCGTGGTAGCTCTTGAGATGAGCCGCACGAGCATTTCTGAATTGATCGTGCTGCCAACTTCCAGTCTTTTTAACGCTGTCGCCAGTGGTCGCGCTAATCCACGACCAAGCGGTCGGTGTCGATGGTGCCGGTCGTTCTGCAGCGATAATTGGATGTGCCAACAAGGCCGTGAGTGCGACAATTGTGAGCGACGCTATTAGTAGAGATAATTTAGTAATCATGGTGATTTGGGGAGTCGTCGATCAAAAATAAAGGGTTCGTTGGGGTTGCGAGTCACTGTGACTTTCACAGGCGGAGCGATCCCGCCCTGGTCCACTTGGACTCGAGTAATTAAGTCCGTACCTAACGGTTTGTCTTTAATCCATTTGTGACCGTCGCCGTGCAGATAGAGTAGCGGGACGTTGGTGGTTTTCACGATTGGGAGCAGAGGTGTGAAAAAATCGTTATGGTTAATCATCGGGTGTGCATGACCAAACAAAACGATGGCATGGAAATTCTTGTGGTTGGCTTGGAGGGTCGATTTGATCCAGAGGATGTTCTGTGTGTGACGGGTTTTCCATTCCGCTGGATCATGCACTCGGCCACCGACAAGGTTAATTCCAATGAAGAGAACTCCGTCAAGATTGAAGGTGAAATTTTCATTGCGAACCTTTTGGCGGTTGACCACAAAATCATATTTCCATTTGGTATCAAAGTTATTGAAGTGCTTCAACCAATACTTCCAGCCTTGTGCAGGATTCTCGCAATCATTCCATTCGTTATCGCCAGGAATAATGAATATGGGGAGTTTTGATTTCCCGAGCATCGAGGCAACTTTGGTGTAAATCGCTTCATCACAGGGGGTGGCGCCGTTTTTGATGTCGCCGACGTGGATCACGAAATGACCGTCGGTTGGTAGGTTCGCTATTTGTTTTGGCAGTAGTAGATCTTCTTCAGGAGCGTAGGGGACGTCGCCCATGGCATAGAAGGTCACGGTGGAAGCTTGATTCGAATCGTTGGGTTTGGGGGCAGTTCTATTTCTGAGCGTTTGCTGCCTAAACAGTTGAGGTGCAATCGTTTGCGGTGGTTCTGCACCGAGTGTTGCAATGCAAAACAGCAAGCTTGCTAGGGTGGTCAGGATCATCGTTCTGGGCCATCCAGTGAAACAGAATTGTAAGTTGGGGCGGTCGGACATAGTGATTTCCGGTATGATGAAGTGCGGCGTTGGTTTCTCTATATTAGAACCAAACTCGCGGGCAATAGAAATCAACCGTAACGAGTTTTTCCTGGTTTAGTGAATTCAGATGCACAAAGGGCAGTCGAGAATGGAATTATTGCAGAACGTATTTCCGTTGGCAGATGAGGGCGGTGAGTTCGCCGCAATGGTGTTGGCGGTGGGCGTACCTGCCGTCTTGTTTATTGTTTGCCTGGTGTATTACTGGAAATCTACCAAACGAAAACGGCTGATTGAAGACACACCCACTTCGAAAGTTAAAGGAGTCTTCATTGGTCTCAATGAAGTCAAAGGATCGGTTGAATTACGTTATCCACTGCAAAGTTATCTCAATGAATCACCCTGTTGTTGGTATAAATATTCGATCGAGGAGCATTACACGCGGACCCGCACAGTAACCGACAGCAAGGGCAACACGCGGACGGAAACCTATTCCGGTTGGGAAACGGTGGATTCAGGTACGGATCGAGCCTCATTCAATCTCGTGGACGATACTGGGAAAGTACACGTCCTTCCTAATCAAGCCGAGATGGAGGGGGAAAAGGTCTTTAGCCAACGTTGTTCGATTAGCGATCCGTTGTACTACGGCAAAGGACCGACGATGAGTGTCAGCGGTTCTAATCATCGCCGCAAATTTAAAGAATCGGCAATTGTCGAAAATGACGATATTTATCTGTTAGGATCAGCGCGGATGTCGGAGGTTGCCGCGAAGGTCGAAATCGCGTTTGATGAAGATGACGATGTCTTTATGATTTCGACGAAGTCCGAGTCAGAATTGGTGTCTCGCTATACATGGCGGATCTGGTTAACGGCATTTGGTATCGTCATTTGCGGTACGCTGCTGCCGATGGTGATTTATGGTTTAGTGAATCATGATTTGGCAAATGCAGCGGCCGCGACCTGGGGATGGATGATTCTGGCGGGGGTCGGAAGTGTGGCGTTGACAATCCTGATGTACGTCATCTTGGTGTTTAATGGATTGGTCTCTACGCAACAGCGTTTATTACGGGCTTGGAGTCTTATTGATATTCAACTCAAGAGACGTTATGACTTGATCGCGAATCTGGTTAAGGTCTGTCAGTCCTATATGCAGCATGAACAGGAAACATTAAAACTGGTTAGCAAAGCCAGGGCTGGGGGCGGTAACGTAAGTGAAATGCCGTCGGCCTCGGAAGTTCAAGCTGGGGAGCAAACCACTCGAGTGCAGGAGGTCGTGATTCAGCGACTGTTCGCGCTAAAAGAAGCTTATCCTGAGTTGAAAGCCGATCAGGCGATGGCGGATTTGCAGGACGCGATTACGGATGCCGAGGATCGACTAGCGATTGCACGAACGTTTTATAATGCAGCTACCGCAAACTATAATACAAGGATTCGACGCGTACCGGAAATCTGGTTTGCCTCGATGTTCGGGTATAAACGCGCCGCCTTTTATGCCGTGGATTCGGCCCAGACAAAGAATGTCGATGTGGCTGTTTTGTTAGAGGAGTGAATTAAGACGTGGTTTGACATGGCGATTGAGAACCCATTAATACGAGGATAAATCGATGCTAAAGTATATTTTTATGTTTCTATTTCTAACGCTGACTTCCGCAGTTGTGTGCGGGAATGAACTGCGTGTGATGACATTAAATATCCGCTATGACAATCCAAATGATGGTCTGGATAGCTGGAAATACAGGGACCATATCGTTGCCTCAATGTTTGCCAAACATAAGGTGGATGTTGCTGGTTTGCAGGAAGTGACTCATGGGCAGTTACTACGCCTGAATGAATTACTGCCGGGCTATGCGGTCGTGGGAGTTGGACGTGACGATGGGAAAAAGAAAGGCGAGTATTCACCGGTTTTTTATCGCCGTGATCGGTTTGAGTTAGTGGGGAATGAAACCGTTTGGTTATCGGAGAAACCGGAACAGGTAGGCAGCAAAAGTTGGGATGCAGCACTGCCTCGAATTGCCACGTTTGTCTGGCTCAGAGATAAAACCAATAAACAAGTTCATCTAATTGTAAATACGCATTACGATCATCGGGGCAGTATCGCCCGTAAAGCAAGTTCCACAGTGATCGTTAAGTGGTTACAACGGCTGCGAGAAAGGGTCAAACCGGCAACGGTGACCGTGATGGGAGACTTCAACTGCCGAGAAAATTCACCGCCTTTTCAGGAATTGATTTCTAAGTCCTCGCTGGTGGATTCACGTAGTCGTGTCGGAAGCTATTCCGGTCCCGATTCTACGTGGTGTGGCTTCAAGAAAGTCGTGCCAGGGCAACGAATCGACTTTGTTTTTGTGGATAAAACGATGAAGGTTGAATCCCACGTGACGGATCCAACTCAGGTCAAGGGTCGCTTTCCCTCAGATCATCTGCCGGTCATCATCGGCATATCACTGCAGGATTAACTGTACCGACGAATCGGTTTTAACCATTGGTGTTGTATTGGACGTGCTAAAATAGATTAGAATGCGTTAGTGCTAAAGTGGATTGTCGGGATGGTTGGCTCGTAAGAAAAGGAGTAGGGCAATGTCTTGTGCCGAAGGAAAACGAGTATATCAAGGTTCGGCCTTGTCACGTCGCTCCGCACTACAAATCGGTGCCGGGATGTTTGGCTTGAATTTGCCGCAATGGCTCCAAGCGCAAGCAGTTAGCGGTCAGCAATCTGAGATGTCCTGCATTTTCTTATTTTTGGCAGGTGGGCCAAGTCACTACGAGACGTTTGACCCTAAGCCAGGTGCCCCTGCTGAGATTCGAGGGCTATGGGACCCGATATCGACCAACGTGCCTGGTGTGCAGATTTGCGAGAAGCTGCCGCTGATGTCCGAGCGGATGGATAAGGTAGCCGTTGTGCGATCCTGGCGCGGTCGCAGTGGATCGCATTCCGCAGGCTCGCAGCATGTCGCAAGTGGAATGATTCCCCCAGCGACTGGACAATACTACCCCAACTTTGGTTGCTTGTTATCCACTTTGCTCGGTCCTAAAGCACCCGGCATGCCAGCTTTTTTTGGCTTGCCACGAGGCGCACGCTATACCGAGCCAACAGGATATCTCGGCGCAGCACATGAGGCATTTGATATCGCTGGTGACCCAGTAGAACCTAAAGTTCGAGTGGGCAAGTTAAAGCTGGAAAAAGTCCGCTTTGAAAGTCGGCAATCGATGCTCGCTCAATTGGATAACCTTGGTAAATTAGCGGATAGTTCTGATGACTCAATCGTTTCGCAAGATCAGTTCGCGACGGATGCTGTGAACCTCTTGACCAGCGGACGGATGCAACGAGCCATGGATATTGAAACTGAACCATTGGCGCTGCGTGAACGCTATGGATTGAATATCTACGGGCAACGTGTTTTGCTTGCTCGACGATTAATACAAGCGGGAGCTCGATTTGTCACGATCAACCATGCGGTGCAGGGTGGTTTGTTTGGTGACGGTACGACCAACGGTACGTGGGATAATCATGGTTGGCTGTTCGATAGCATGATGTCTTTTGCGTCGCGACCTAGCGCCGTCCCCAAGGACTCGACGTGGCACTCCTATCGTGGCCCTGGTAACCTACCCCAGTTTGATATGTCGTTGTCGACGCTGCTGGATGACTTAGAAGACAAAGGTATGCTCGACACAACCCTCGTCGTGGCGATGGGTGAGTTCGGCCGTACACCTAAAATCAATAAAACTGCTGGGCGCGATCACTACCCCGGTGCGGGCTGTGCAGTCCTAGCCGGTGGTGGAGTGAAGCGTGGAATTGTTATTGGCGCGACGGATTCCAAAGGAACGGAGCCGGCCACGCGCGCGTGGTATCCGGAGGATTTTGCCGCGACGATCTATAGCGCGATGGGCATCGATCCTCACACCACCTACTTGCCGCGGATCGCTCGCCCTACACCCATCTCGCCTGGAAATATCATCGATGGACTGTTGGCATAAGGAAGGCAGGGTATGAAAACGGTCGTGTTGTTATTACGTAGGGCGTCTGTGCATTCTGTGCTGATGTTGGTCACCATTGGGAGTCTGTTTGCGCAAACTGATTCCGATTCAAGTTCGCCGCCGGTCGGATTCTATAAAGATCTGTTTATGAGCAGCGGTGTAAATTTAAGTAGTCGCAAATCACTGCCAGCCGCGGAGTCATTGGGTTTGTCGTATGAATACTACGCCGGCAAGGACGCCGAGATTCAAAATAGGCTGATGACAGGCGAGCAACATGATACCAATGGTGTGTTGCTCTATCCGGACGGAGCGCCTCGATTTCGGATGATCTATGTCAACGGTGGCGGTGCAACAAATCATGGAAAATCACTGGAGTTGAATGGACGCCAAACACTGCGACAGTTTTTCAATGCAGGTGGCAGTTATTGTGGGAGTTGTGCGGGCTCTTTTTTAAGCGGGCGCAATGTTGACTCTTCTAGCAATCGGCGTCTTGGCTACCTGCACATTTTTCCTTACAACACACTCAACACGGGGCTCAAGAAAGAACAGCTTGATCATGTGATTCCAGACGATTCGCCGTTGTTGAAGTATCGCCAATTTGGAACGGAAAATCGCGTTGAGGGAGTGTATCACAATAACGGGAATTGGATGTCGCTTGAAAAAGGAGAGCATCTTGAGCATACCGAAGTCTTGGCGATTTACGACACACCTGGAAAACGCCCTGATCAGGGCGCAGCCATTTGGGCCTACAAGGTGAAAGCCGAGACGGGGCGAGTTGTGAATATAGGTTCGCACCCCGAGGGTGTCAAAACAGGTGATCACCTGTCCCTGACAGAAGCTTGTTTTTTGTATTCATTAGATGGCACTGGAGTCCCAAATATCAAAGGGAAGCTTGTGGCTGGCGAGATGAGAGAAATGCTTGCCGACACGACGGATAAAACTCCAGCATTTGCCAAGATTGGTGACGGCCAAATTCATCATTTCTCTTTTCAGGTAGAAGTTTGCATTGCGAAGACAGTGATTGATATTAGTACTGAAGTTGACGTGCAGTTGAATCTATACTTGAGTCAGGATCTATCAGGAATAACAACCGATGAACGTGCGTATCGCGTTACCGGTGCGGGGGGCAATAAATCGTTACGGGTTCGCTTGGCTCCGGGGACATGGTATGTCGCTGTGGAATGTGCCAACCGAGTGCGGGCAGTTAAAGATGATTCAGAAAGCTATTATGTATACGATGATCCTCAGGGTCTACTCAATGGAGTTGCCTATAGTGTGGGATTGCAACAACGGTTGCGTCGTCGATATTTGCGTGTTGTTGGACCGGTAGCTAGTGTTAAATAATTTAATTGGGCGATACAAATAGATGCGTATTCTTAGTGCAGGGATTCAACACGAGACCAATACGTTTGCCACCACGCTAACCACGACGGCAGATTTTGCGCGTGATAGTCATTTGGGTAATGAATTTAGCGGCGGCGCTGCTATTGTCGCCCGCTATCAGGATACCAACACGATTCACGGTGGCTATCTTGTGGGAGCGGCAGTCGCGGGTTTCGAAATCGTAACCTTGTTTAATGTGCATGCTTGCCCATCCGGAATGGTGACGCGGGATTGTTTTGAAGAACTTGTGGGGGAAATGATTTCCCGAATAACAGCAGCATTACCAGCCGATGGGGTATTGCTCGATTTGCATGGTGCCATGGTGACGGAAGATTTCGAAGATGCGGAGGCCGAGATTGTGAGGCGGGTGCGTGAGGTTGTGGGGGAGTCAACGCCGGTTGTCGTGACGTTGGATTTGCACGCGAATATTTCTCGACCGCTGGTTCAACGTTCAACTGTGATCATCGGATTTGACACGTATCCACACGTTGATATGGGGGATCGAGGACGAGAGGCGGCGCTGTTGATTAAACGAATTGTCGACGGCGAAGTGCAACCGCAGCAAGCGTTTGTGCAACTGCCAATGTTGACCGTGCCGCCGATGCAGTGCACGCTGCGGGAACCGATGGCCAATATTATTGAGCAGCTTAATGCACTCGAACAACGGCCAGGTATCTTAACCGCGACGATTGCCATGGGATTTCCGTTTGCCGATATTGCTTGTATGGGAGTGTCGGTGTTAGTAACGAGTGATGGCGATATGGGTGTGGCCGAGGCGGCGGCCGATGAAATCGCGGGCTGGCTGTGGGATGCGCGGACGGCTCTGCAACCAGATTTAGTTACTGTCGAAAAGGCGATGGAGATGGCGGCGGTGGTAAATGGCTTAGTGATTCTTGCCGATGGTTCGGATAACCCCGGGGGTGGGGCGCCGTGTGATGGTACGGTGGCTCTGCAAGCGCTGATTGATGCGGATTTTCAGGGCGGTATCGTCGGATTGATTGTTGATCCTGAGACGGTGGAGCAAGCGGTAGCCGCCGGTGTCGGTGGGGCGATCGATGTTTGTCTAGGTGCCAAGACGGATACGCTGCATGGCGAATCGGTCATGGCGACGGCCGAGGTGCTGGCGCTGAGTGACGGTGAGTATGTTTACGGAGGCCCGATGGCACAGGGGATTTCTGATACGCTAGGGCCAACAACGCTGCTTAAAATTGGCGGCGTGCAGGTGATTGTCAGCAGTTTGCGGAGGCAGTTGATCGATCGAAATATGGCGGCGACAGTCGGAGTGGATTTCGCTGACTTCAAACTGCTGGTTTTAAAGAGCGCCGTGCATTTCCGCGCAGATATCGGACCGCTCGCAGAATTGATTCTTGATGCCGACACGCCAGGGGTGCATCGCCCCGATTTTTCCTGTTTCGATTACAAGTATGTCCGGCAAGATGTCTATCCGTTGAATGTAGAGTGCTGAGCACCATCCAAAAACAGGCAGTTTTAGCCACCCGTGTTTACAACTCGACCTTCAATGCGGTGACTAATCTGTCTAGATCGGCGGAGGTGTTGTAGAGATGGCTTGATACCCGCACGTATCGTTTTTCTCGCCAATCGATGATGGGAACTTCGATGTGGTGCCTTTCCCACAATGCTCTTTGGAGGGATTCACAATCACCGTCGGGTAATTGCACATGCGCCATCGTGCCGTACCATCGGTGGTCGTCGACAACTAAGCAAGCCCCGGAAAATTCTTGTATTAGCGTTGCGCGAGCGTTACGCGACAAATCGAAAGTGTAATCCCGGAATGTATCGAGTCCAATTCCCGTCATGAACTCGATCGCGGCGGGGATGCTCAAATAGGATGCGATGTTACGTGTGCCTACCCAGACAAATTCATCGTCCCATGTTTTCGGAATGTCTGGTTGAATTAATCCCCAACTGAGGACTGGTGTTTGCACCCATTGATGGTGTTCCGGGGCAATATAGACAAAACCAGATCCCAGCGGCGCACATAACCACTTGTGGCAACTTGCCGTGTAGAAATCGCAGCCAAGGTCTGCTAGGTCAACGTCTAGTTGGGCTAGGGCATGTGGACCATCGACGCAAACGAGTATCCCTTCCCGGTCGGCTCGTTCACAGATTTCCTTGATTGGTAATGTGATGGCGGTTGCTGAAGTAATGTGACTGACAATGATCAGACGCGTGTTGTTGTCGCAAGCTGAAAATATGGCGTCTAGTATTTCGTCGATGTCATGTATGTATTTTGGAAGTGTGGCGGTGCGTAATTCGGCAGACTTGATTTCACAAGTTCGCTGCCAGACGCGGTGGACAGCACCATACTCATGATCCGTTATCACGACATTGTCGCCATTTGATAACGGAAAGCATCCCGCGATGACGTTTATGGCCCAAGTTGCGTTGTCCACAAAGGCGAGGTTGCTAGCCGCAGTGTTGAGAAATTCGGCGAGGTGCTGCTTGGCGTCATGGATCGCATCGGTTTGGACGCGGCAAAAAAAATCCATCGGCTGCTCTTCGAGTTTACGTGTCCATTCGTCACGAACCTTTTTCACACAGGTCGGTGTAATTCCGAATGACCCGTGATTTAGATAAGTCGTGTCACTGCGGATTTCGAAGTGATGTGCAAATTGAGAGGAAGTTGTCATGGCGTTAGGGAGTTGTGGCGAGCTCGGCACGGATGTACTGTGAAAAACCTCGCTGCACGGTAGCTGTTGACTTCGTGAGATGATCTTGGATGTCGGTATCTTGTAGCGATTTGCCGCCCTGGTCAAGTATTTCAGCGACATGGGCCGCGACTGCCGTGTCGTATCCCTTTAACGTACGGAACAAGGCGGATAGCGTGTCGTGTTCATCGATTAGGGCCTGGGCATATTCCTTGGCACAAGTAAAATGATCATCACGATCAACGTCTAGATAGATCACTCCAGTGGACCCAATGGTGTAAGGATCAAAGTGTTTTGATGTAGGTTGGTAAGGTTTAGCGGTAGGCCAGTGCAGTGCAGAAACTCCGTCGCCGTGAGCAATCGCCACGATGAAACAATCGTGCCTTAATCGTGACAAGTCAATTTTTCCACTCCATTTTACGCCAGGCTGCTTTTCGGCAGAAATCGTGATTGATTTGAAGAGCTCGCCGTTAGCATATACGTCAAGTTGTCTAGCGGTGACCCACGAGGGTCCTTGCACTTTGATGTCCGCCATGAGACGAGCTTTTCCAGAAGTGATTTCCCCTGGACCAAACTGTTTGTTGATGAGCATGGTTGTGAGTAGTCCGTAACTCAGGTTGGTTTTACCGGTGTTGAATGCTTGGACGGCGTTTTTGACGTTGATGTTACCGACGTCGCTGTCGTCACAATAAATGTAGGTTCGCGCTTGGCCGATGAAATGCCGTGCGACGTCGTGTGAGTCGCTGCAGCCAACCCCAGTTACCGCAAGTCCGCGGTTAAGCAATCCGAACCAGTCACGGTAAAGTCGCATGAAGTCGGTTTGGATGGCTCCGGAATTTACCAGTTCCATGGCGGTTGCTGGGAATTGCCAGCCGAGTTGACTGTGGCCCGTCACGTCGTTGTGCCGTGCGGGTGAGAAGGGCGTGATTCCACCGTGTACGTCGCGGGCGTGGTTTAAGATAATTGCACTGGCGCCAGTTTTGTCGCGTATCGAGGCGGCGATTTCCGGCCATGTTTCTAGCGTGTGATTGGGTAGTGGGGCGCCGTCTGAAACGGGAAAAATGTTGAAGTGGCCGACGCGAGTGGTTACTTCGTTACCAATCACGGGTGTGTAGTATTGATTTAGTCCAAGTTGATTGACTAAGGGAGCGTAGTTGATGTGCAGGTTGTGGTCGGTGGCGATCGGGAGTTCTATCCCTTCGCCAGCAACGGTAATAAGCCGCTCATTCAAGCTGGCGTCGCCGTGGCGAGAATAGGTTAATGTGTGAACGTGCGTGTCACAGGCGACCATACCGGTGGTGTCCACTTCACGTCGGATTGCTAATGGGTAGTGCGGTGGTGCGGTGGTCGCGTTCGCCGTCGTGACATCAACATTCACTGAGTCAAGGCTCCACTCCATTCCGCGACCGGCATAGATGGTGTACTTGCCCGGTGCGACTTTGATCGTGACCTTGCCAGTGCTGGTGTAGATGACACCTTCACGCACGGCGGTCGTGTTCGTTGATTCGTTACCGGTGCCCGCCAAAGAGCCGCGGCTGTTGAGAATTGTCAGGCGACAAGGTGTGCCCTGCTTTGTTGCTTGGTCAGTGACTTGGATTGATATCTCGCGTTGTGATAAGTGTTCCTGTTTGGAGACATTGTAAAAACGAAGATAGCCAAAATAGATATCATCGGGGGTTTTACGGCCTGTTTGGATTAGAGTTAGTTTGTTATTGCCAGGTTTGACCACGCCCGCGGGTATGTCAAAAAATACGACCATGCGGTTTTCATCGCGGGGGAGTCTGCCGATGGTCTTGCTGTTGATTGCCAGTGTCCATTGTTGTTTGACGTCAACTTGTTCAAACGAGAGGCTGCGAGGAATGTTGTTGGGGGCAACATTAAAAGTGTGGTCTAACGAATCTGATTCGCTTTGAACAGCGAATGTATCCCATTCTCGCTCGCCCTGGCGGAGGTGTGTTAGTCTTTCGGCATGCAGTGTTGATGCGAAGGTAAGGGAAAGGGCAACGATCGAGATGTGGAATAATTGCATAGTAGATGGTTTACCTATTTAACTTCAAATCCGCTGCGTTGTTCGCGTGACATTAACGCCACCGCTTCTTTGTCCTCAGGGAACGTTTCCGCTTGAGGGTCCCATTTGAGGGTCCGACCTAATTGCTGAGCAATGTTGCCAAGGTGGCAGGTGGTTACGCTGCGGTGTTGACTTTCGACGTCAGATATCGGAGCGTGTCGAGTGGTGATGCAGTCAAAGAAGTTGCCCATGTGATTGACAATGGCATCGAGTTTACCGTTGCGCAGGGGGCGGTCTAGGTTATCGTGGGCGTAGTCGTTCCAGTCGCTGCGATCAAGCGGGTTGGTGGCTAACGCTTCGACAGGTTTGCCGGTGAGTGTACCTCGATTGACGAAAATACGCCCCGCGGTGCCGGTGAACATGATGCCGTTGCGGCCGGTATCCGAGACGGTCATGACGACATCATTGGCGTATTTATAGGTGGTCTGGAAATCGATCGCAACATTGTAACAATCAGTACCGGTAGCTGGGTATTTTGCTGTGGCGTTGATCTCTACCGGTAGCGAGTTGATGCCCCATTGAGCGATGTCGAGGTGGTGGGCGCCCCAGTCGGTCATCTGCCCACCGGAATAGTCGTACCACCAGCGAAAAGTGTAATGCGCACGTTCAGGGATGTAGTCGTAGTCGGGGGTTTGCCCTTTCCAGAGGTCCCAGTTGAAATGCTTGGGGACCTTGAATTGTTCAAAAGGACCGCCGACTTTGTTCTTACCGAGGACAACGTCAACGTTGGTGAGTTTACCAATTCGTCCGGCACGGATGAGCTCAATAGCGAGGCGGAAACGCGAGTCGCTGCGCTGCCAGGAGCCGACTTGGAGGACCTTGTTGGTGTCTTTGACGACCGAGCGGAGGAACTTACCTTCGTCGATGGTGAGTGACAATGGTTTTTCAACATAGACGTCCTTGCCTGCGCGGAGGGCGTCGGCGGCCATTTTTACATGCCAATGATCAGGAACTCCGATGAGCACAACGTCGAGATTGGCTGCTGCGAGCATGTCGACGTAGTTTTCGTAGATGCGGGGGGTGCTGCCAAATGCAGCGCGGGCTTGTTCGCGTACATGTTGATCAACATCACAAAGTGCTACGATATCTCCATAGCGTTGGGCTTTCTCGGTAATGACCGAGCCTTGGTAACGCAAGCCGATCGCGCCGACGCGTAATCGTGAGTTGGGACTTTTGGGTTTTCCGTCCTGTGCGGCAGCGGCTGAATGAAATCCTGTGCCCGCAAGGGTGACGGCGGTGATGGATGATTGTAAAAACGTTCGCCGGGTCGTTTGGTTGTTATTCATATGGTGTATTGTAATGTAACGCGTGGTGCGTTTCTATCCATGGATGATTTGCCTACGCAGGCGGGGGGTGCCGCCCGTGAGTCTATCGGGTCTTATCGTTGGCTATCACCGAGGACACGCATGACGTTGCCGCCGATGATTTTGCGGATGTCTTCGTCGCTGTGACCGCGTTGCACTAACCCGACGGTGAATAGTGGCCAGTTGGTCCAGGCCATACTGCCTGTCATGACGGAGGTGGTGGGGAAGGGGTCGTCGGGCCAGAGCGATCGGAAATCTTTGCGACGGCGGCCGCGTGATGGGATCTTACGGCGCTCGATTGCGTCGTTTTGGGACGTATAGGCAACGTCGGTACCGATGGCGACGTGATCTGCACCGAATTTGTCTACTATATAGTCGACGTGATTCAGGAGTTGGTTGAGATCGCCGCTGCCTCGCAGGAAACGTGAAATGCAACAAACACCTAGATATCCACCGCTATCGGCTATCGCTCGGATGACTTCATCTGGTTTGCTGCGAATATGAGGGTGGATGGCTGCGACGGTGCTGTGACTGGCTACGACGGGTTTACTCGAAGATTTTGCGGCTTCGAGACTGGTTTGCCATCCCGAATGAGCACAATCAGGGATCACGCCGACTCGATTCATTTCAGCAATGGCACTGTGTCCGAAGTCGGAAAGTCCAGCATTTGCTTTTTCGGCACAACCATCACCGATCATATTGCGGCGCTGGTAGGTGAGGTGCATCATGCGGATTCCGAGTTGATAGAAGATTTTGACGTAGCGAAGTTCGTCTTGAACCGAGACCCATTGTTGCGTGAGAGGTACTCCGTTGCCCGTGAAACAGAGGCTATGGCGGTTTTCTTTTTTGGCTTGAAGGATGTCAGCGGGAGTGACCGCTTTGGATACGAAACCCCGTAGGAGGTCGGTTGCGTAGGTAAAACGTGCCAGTCGTTTGAGAAGTCGCAGCGGGTCTTGTCCTTCTTCACCAGCGTTTTGAAAAATACAGGTTACGCCGCTAGCACGCCAGGCATCACGGTATTCTTGTTGCTCTACGGCATTCGTGACATAGCGCGTCATACCGGCATCTTCGCGCAAATCGTCTATTTCGGCCGAGGAAGCGCCGGCTTCAATGGCGGATTTTATGACGTCACCGTCGACTGCCGCACGTGGTGAGAAACCGTAGGAGTCGAATACAATGGCGTCTGCGTGCAGTTCGAGGCCGTGCTGCAGGTCGCGATCGGTGGGTTTGAGCGTTTCTAGGGCGGCAGACCGATAGTCGACAATCTTGGGATTGAGGCGTTGTGTGAGTTGTTCAACAGCAGGGGGAGCCGCATTGGCACGCGAATTACCGAGTGCCAGAACTGTGGCAGCGGAGGCTGTCTGTAGGAAGTAGCGTCGTGTTTGGTGGGGTTTAGGATTTTTCATAGTATCCGTATTTTACAATTGTTTGGATTACCGTGCTGATCGTGCGTTGGAAATACAGAATATTCGGTGGAAAAAATTAATATGGGGGGAAATTAACGAGATAAACGTATTCCTAAAATACGATAATTAATTAGAAAACTTTAGATAAACTTCTTGACTCTGGGTAGCGGCTTCATTTATCCTAAATCCACTGTCTTATTTATATTGCCTAAAATGCCAAGCGGTTTCGTTGGTAATTTGGATTAAAATTCACTAATTGTTAAATACAAGGTATTCGTCACATCATGTTTAATCTCTTCGGTCGAAACAAGCAGAGTCGAAAAACACGTCGTTCAAATCCCAATACACCAAGACTGGCCAAACGACAGTTATTTATGGAATCGCTGGAAGACCGGCGCCTGCTCGCCGCAGATGTGAGTGTGTTAGGGTTTCATATTGATACAGGGAGTGGTCCTGGTGCCCTCGTAACTTCCTTAGCGACGCCACTGAATGAGGGAGACATTGTCACAGTTGATATCAATATCGATGATGATAGTGGTATTGGCGTTAATCTTGTGGAAGATGCCGTTACGCAATTAGATATTTCCACTGTCGCCAGTCTCGGGCTAGTTCCAACGGATTCGGTAATTGATTCACCTGCTGCGGGTAGTTTAACCGTGGCGGCAGGCACGCCGGAAGGTGATTTCTTGGCTGCGTTTCAGTTCACGGTGGTTAATGATACTGTTGTGGAAAATACAGAAGAGCTTCAACTTAATTTTAGTGTCGATACAGCAAATTCGTTTACTGGTCTCACGACTTTTAACTATACCATCCTCAATGATGATACGGCTTCCATTACGGTTCATGATGCAGGTGGAGTTACCTCAGCGCTTACCAACGTGGGTCGGGAAGCTGATTTGGCCTTGGCACCCCAACAAATCACTTTTAAGCTCAATGGCGACCTTGACCAGGAATTGACTGCCGATATTGTGTCGGTATCCGGTACCGCGGTCCCAGTCACCGTTGGTGCTGTGCCCGGTGAGGATTATGAGCAAACCGTTAACGGTAGTTTCACCGCCCAAGCTGATGGATCGGGCGGTTCTCCTGCGAGTATCGTTATCCAAGAGGATACCGTTGTAGAAGAAAATCAGTCCTTTACCGTTGAATTAACGAATATACAGCTCGGTGGCGTTGCTCTTACGGATCCTAGCCTAGCCGTCTACGCAGCGGCCATTGGAAGTGCCGAAACGGCCACCATCACCATTTTAAACGACGATAGTGCTACCTTTGAACTATTGGATGTTGCCACAGGGCTCAGTGCGGCAGATATCGCCGAAGGCGCCAGCTTTACCACGCAAATTGTCCTGACTGGCGACATTGAAGTTCCGGCCGGCACCGCAGATATCACGGCTACTGCTAACGACGCTTCTGTTTTAAGCGCCACAGAAACGGCCGTCGGCTTCGTAGGCGACGATGATTACGATTTCGCGTCCACTCCTTTTGTACTGAGCGGCGTTATTTCCTCGGGTGCGACCGTTTTGGGTACTGGAGCAGCGAATCAGGAGGACATCGTTGAATTCGCGGAAACTTTCTCGATTGATACTATCCTTCCGGCGTCGTTGGTCGCCATTCTTGATGATGATGACGGTTCAGACGCGGTCACTTTGAGCATTGACAGCGTCGAATACACGATCACTAACGAAGATCTTGGAGTGTTTACACTATCTTCAGCCGCTGCACAGTCAGCCGCTGAAGGTAACCCAGGGGCGGGCGGATCGGTTGACATTACAGTAAATCTTGATGCACAGGTTCAGTTGACTATTGATCCAGGTTTTACTCCTTTGGGAACACTCGACCTGGACGGAACTAATGATGTTATACCGACTGGTGAGATTGCTACGGCGGATATCAACGCCCTTTCGGCAAATACGTATGTCGGCACGGACGACTACGATTTGGATACAACCACGGAAACTTGGGATGGAACCGTTACAAACACGACCAATACTTGGACCCTAAGTGGCCCTGGAATGGCCCAACAGGACGAAGTAATTGAGTTTGATGAAGACTTCTTTGTTACGTGGACGGAAAATAATTTTCTAGGATTTGGGTCGACTGGAACAGGCGCTTTGACTGTCGCTGTTGACTTTACGACCGTTACCATTCTCAACGATGATATCGGTACCATTGATTTGGACACCGGCGGAGTCACCGAGATCACCGAAGGAGATCCACCGGCGGTCGGTGGAGCAGCTACGTGGGATGTTACGTTGACCCATCAGGTCCAAACGGTGTTAAGTCCGACGCAATGGGGTGCAGGAACTACCACGAATTTGGTCACGACTTATGTGACCGATGACGGTGTTGCAACGGAAGCAGGCGCAAATGATCTGGGCGATCCCACCGACGGTGGTGACGACTACGTAGACGCAGACACAACGATTAATGCCAACGGAGCGACTGCCGGTGTGATTGGTTCTGTACTGTTACAAGCCAATGCCGATGACACGCTGGAATTAGATGAATATTTCGTAAGCACGATTTCTGAAAACGACTTTCTTGGTTACAGCGCGCTTGGATTCTTAACGATTGGCAATGCAACTGACAATTTAATCATTCGAAATGACGATGCTGCAACCTTTAGTGTATTGCCCGTCACGGCTTTCAGTGAAGGTACAGATCATCCTACCGGCGAAGGCCTGACTCCGATCGAAGTCACGATTGAACTCAGTGACAACATCCAGGATTACGATGGCGACCTATTTACAGTCCACTATCAAACAACGGATACTGGAACGGCGGTTGGATATACGCCACCTGTCAATTCGTTGGCGAACGGTGATCGTGACTATATTTCCGTAGACGGATTAGCTACGTTCACGGGTGATGCCGGTGAACAGGTGATTGTTACGGTCCTTGTGCGAGCCGACGAGGTCACGGAGCTCGATGAAGCCTTTGATTTTACCATTGATGAAGTAGATTATGATGGTTTTGGTACCTTCGCTGTAACGGATGCCGGCATCCTCGCCGATCCCAATACATTTGACGATGTTACGGGACAGGTAATGCCAACGAATAAACTGACTTTACTAGCTGATACCGCGACGTTAAATATCCTTAATGACGACTCGTCGCATTTTGAAGTGCTGGATGTATCGGTCAATGAAGCCGACGGTTTTATTGAGGTTGAAGTTGCTTTGGATTACCCAACAGACGTTGCTCTTACGTTGTCTGTTCATCAGAGTGATGGTACAGCCGTAACGACTGATGATTATACTTGGGGAGCAGAAGAAGTACTGGACTTTACAGGACGTTTTGGAGAAGCTGGAACTGAATCTTCAGATGGTGATGGCACTCTAAACGCAAACATTCAGAATTGACATCATCAATGATGACTTGGTGGAAGCAAGTGAAACGATTCAGGTCAACATCTTCGGTTTAGGATCTGTTTCAGGCCGGGATGTTACGATTGGCGAAGCCAGTGGAACCGTTACGGTCATCGATGATGATTCGGCTGTAATTACGCTCACAGCGACTGCCGCGGACTTCACCGAAGCAGGCGGGACGGCTACCTTGACGGTTGATATCGCAGAAGCCGTTGATGTGGATTACGATTTCGATGTCATGACTCAGGACGGGACCGCTGCAAGTGCAGCTGGGGATTACACTCCCACGACGACTAATTTTGAGGTAACGGCAGGAACACTCGACTTTAGTGCAACCTTCACTGTTCCTGTTTCAGCTGATGGTGTCGTTGAAGTGCCGGAAACCATCCTCGCATTTGTTAATAATATCAATGCTCAGGGTCGAA
>LWDU01037434.1_pt1 | contig 47380 bp, 54 predicted proteins | sample 727161 | NCBI WGS metagenome assembly LWDU01 (sample SAMN04566230, study PRJNA314399) | hydrothermal vent metagenome | isolation source: deep sea hydrothermal plume seawater | place: Mexico: Gulf of California, Guaymas Basin | collected 2004-07-11
ACCAAATCCATGCGGCAGATAACGCTCATCCCGGAAAGCCTCCTCCGGTCCGAGTGGCGCGTCGAATACCCCGTTCAGTAGAGGGAAGATTGGGTTGCCATAGACATTATAGAGGTAAAGCGCCCATGCTCCGCCGGTCACCACAATTCCGATGAGCGCGAACCCGGCGCAGATGAGCGCGCCCGAGATGCGCTGACGCCAGCCCTGCAAAACAATCAGAGCGCTCGTCGCAAAGAACAACGCATAGACCGCATTGGTCAGCTTGAGACCGATGCACAGGCCAAGAAGTCCGCTGGCAATGCCAAGGCTCTTCCAGCCCGGCGCCGCACCATCCCGGGGAAAGAGCAGGACGAGAGAGGCAAGCAGCGCGACCGTAAATACAGAGTCGTTGCGCACAGAGCCGAACAGGCCGAACTGCGCCTCGGCAAGAAAACCCGCCGACGTAATCGACAACACGACAAGCAGGCTCGGCTCTGCGCCGGTGCGCTGGAGAACCCGCCGGGACAGGGCATAAAGCGCTGGCAGGCCGAGCCCTTGCAAAACGCCGAGCAGGAAGGCGACGGCGCGTCCGGGTAACCACTCGATCAACAGCCAGACAAAGACCTGCCAGCCCGGACTGGCGAAACTGTGCATTTCTGCCGGCGCGAGATCGTAGCCATCACGGCCATTGAGTGCTGCCCAGCCATTGTGAAGGTGATAATGGGCGACATCGAAACTTGCATCGCGCGGCACCATCATGGAGAACGCGCCGAAACAGGCCAGCCACGCCGCCCACCACAGCCACGATATCTCGTTAGCTGGAAGGTCGGTCACTGACTGGCGCCGCGCTACCGGAGCTTGTCGTGAAATCGTCTGAACACTCACCCATTCGCTCCTTCGGCCGAAAGGGCGGCCGCCCCTTGTCGGGCAGACAGCAGAGTTTGGTTGATAATCTCTTGCCCCGCCTGCGCCTTCCGGGTGAAGCGAGCGCCCTACAGACGCCGTTGAACCTCTTCGATGCAGAGGTCAGCCAGCTTTGGCTCGAGATTGGTTTTGGCGGCGGCGAACATGTGAGCTCACAGGCCAGGGCGAACCCGGATGCCGGCATTATGGCAAGCGAGGTCTTCATTGAGGGCATCGCAAAGTGCCTGTCCGACATTGATGAGATGGAGCTTCGCAATGTGCGCCTTTGGGATGAAGACGCGCGAGACCTGGTCGACTTGCTGCCGGATGCCTGCCTCGACCGCGTCTTCATCCTGTTTCCTGATCCATGGCCGAAGAAGCGCCACCAGAAGCGGCGCATCATCCAGCCCGATTTCCTGAAATCACTCACACGGGTAATGAAGCCGGGCGCGCGTCTCCGGTTTGCTACCGATGTGCGCTCCTATGCCGATGAGGCGCTCACGATTTTCCTTGCGGAAGATGGCTTTAGCTGGCTCGCAGAGACCGCCGATGATTGGCGCAAGCCACCAGCGGATCACTTCCGCACACGGTACGAAACCAAGAATCTGGGCGATATCGCACCGGTTTTCTATGAGTTTGAGCGTAAATAGACCCAGCTTCAGGTTGATCTCTTCCCGGTCCGCCGTAGGGTGATCCCCGATCAAGAGGGGAAGGGCCGGGATGCTGAGAACGATCGCTATATCTGTAATGGCTGTTGCAGGCGCACTGTCTGCTGCGGGCCAGGCAAACGACATCAACGATGTCATATCTACCTATAATGAAGCTGCGGCGACAGGTACCGCGGCTGAGCGTTCGGCGGCAGCGCGAGCACTCGGCGCAGCGGCGATGTCCAATCCTGACCGGGATGATGCCGGGCTACTCGCCTATGAGGCAGGTCAGTCACTCTGCGTCTATGATGCCTGTGATGGCACGCCGCAGCTCGCCGCCTTTGCCGCATCTGCGGACATTCCGGCAAATGCGGTCCCTCCGGCTCATATCGCAATACTTGGCGCCTATGCGGACTGGAAAGCCAGCCCCGGCGGCCAGAGCCGAGACGCGCTTGACGCGGCCCTGCAGGCAGGCGTGGACAGCGGTGTTTCTCTGCTGACGCTGACGGCCTATCAGGCGCGATACCTCCATGACTTCGAGCGTTCGGACTATCGCGAGGCCGAAATCAATGCGCGGCGCGCGGCTGAACATTTCGCGCCATTCAAGGACATGATTGGCAAGAACTGGAGCGATGCGGCCATTGCCGGCATCATCGCAGGCTTTAACCGCAACCCGGATACGCAGGACGTTGTGGAGATGGCCGAGCATCGTGTCGCGCTCGCCAAACTATCTTCCGAAACAAGTGAGATCCCCGATTGGCTCGATCGTCACCACCACCTCGCCCATGCTTGGCAGCTTGCCATTCATGCCTACTACTAGTCGGGCGGCCTGCAGGGCCCCGACCCTGAAGAGCTGGAGACAGTTGTCTCATCCATACTTCGAAAGATGCGAGATTATCCGACGATCAGAACGCGCGTCGTCTCTGCCGAAGAGTATGGTGCGCAAAAAAACTTGCTGCCTTTCTGCTCTGGCGAGTTCGATATGACGCCACAGCTGCGTTACCCTTTGCGTGCGAGCCAACGCGGCATGTACGGTGCCGTCCTCGCCAAGATCAATGTAACGGACTTGCAGGTATCCGACGTGGAAATTCTCGCTGCGGTGCCTCACTCGACTTTCGAAGAGAGAGCCAGGGAAACGATCATGAAGTGGCGCTGGGAGGTCAGCTCGGGCACCCCGGGGGAAACCTGCCGAACTGACCACAGTAACATCTTCATACCGCTCGTCTTTGCCATGGAATCCTAGACACACAGCTGTGATGCAAAGCTGATTGCGAAGAACAAGGTTTTCAGGCATAAGGAAGGCATCGAATATACGGTCGGTCTGAATTCGTAAGACCCCGTCGGACCGACGGCCTTTCTTCACTTCCCCCGTTTTTTCGAGAACCTTCGTGACCACCCGCACGGTGTGGGTTCGGCACGGGGAGAAGACTGGAGTAGCCATTATGGCAACCGGAAAAGTTAAGTGGTTCAACGACCAGAAGGGCTATGGATTCATCAAGCCTGACGCTGGTGGTGCGGACATTTTCGTTCATATCTCTGCAGTCGAGAAATCCGGCATGCGCACGCTCGCCGAAGACGCTCCGATCGAGTATGAACTCCACACCGACGAGCGCCGCGGCAAGACCTCGGCCGTTGACCTGAAACTTCTCTAGACATTCGGCGCCGCGGCCATTATTCTAATGGCCAAGTCGAAAAATATCGGCGGCGGGTCCGGCAACGGGTCCGCCGCTTTCTTTTGTCCCGGAGACAGTTGAACCGTGATCGCGCTTTCGCAGCAGGAAAAGACCATTCTGAGCCTCATCGAGCCTGTGGCCGATGGCATTGGCATGGAAATCGTGCGTGTGCGCCTGATGGGCGGCAAGCGCCCGATCCTTCAGATCATGACCGAGAAGGCTGGCGGCGCGCCGACCAATGTCGAAGATTGCGCCGACCTTTCGCATGCGATTTCTCCGGTGCTCGAAGCGGCTGACCCTGTGTCGGATCCATACCGGCTCGAAGTATCGACGCCGGGCATTGACCGCCCGCTGACCCGCAAAGGCGATTTTGGGCGCTGGACCGGGCACCTCGCCAAGGTCGAGCTTGCCATGCCTATCAGTGGCCGGCGCCGCTTTCAGGGCATCATCACGCGGGAAGATGACCGCGGTGTCGCCATTGAGCTTGATGACGAAAGCGAACTGGTCGCGCAGGTCGATGAAATGACGAAGGCGAGCCTGGTGCTCACGGACGAGCTGATCGATGCGGCCAAGAAGGCAGGCGGCCTGCCGCCCCAGCCAGACGATGAAGATTTTTCCGTCCTCGATGTCGATGACAGCGAGGACGAGGACAATGAAGACAATAAAGAAGAAAGTGGAGCTAACAGATGAGTACAGTCGGCGTTTCAGCCAACCGGCTCGAAATTCTTCAGATCGCTAAAGCCGTCGCGGAAGAGAAATCCATCGACCGCAGCATCGGCGATCGAGAAGGCCGCGAAGTCCCGCTATGGTCAGGAGCACGATATCCGTGCTGTCATCGACGGGGACACCGGTGAGCAGACCCTCTGGCGCGTCCAGACTGTCGTCGCTGACGACGAAGTCGAAGACCCGGCCCAGCAGCTTGCACTTTCCGAAGCCAAGAAGATCGATGCCAGCTATGAGATTGGCACCGAGATCAAGGAAGAGCTTCCGCCGTTCGACCTTGGCCGCGTTGCTGCACAGACCGCCAAACAGGTCATCATGCAGAAGGTGCGCGATGCTGAGCGTGAGCGCCAGTACGACGAGTACAAGGACCGTGTCGGCGAGATCATCAACGGCATCGTCAAGCGCGTCGAATATGGCCACGTCATCGTGGATCTTGGCCGCGCTGAAGGCATTATCCGCCGCAATGACGGTATCCCCCGTGAGAACTTCCAGCCGAACGACCGCGTTCGCGCCTATCTCTACAAGGTAAGCCGCGAGACCAAGGGGCCGCAGATCTTCCTGTCGCGCGCCCACCCTGACTTCATGGTCAAGCTGTTCGCGCAGGAAGTGCCGGAAGTCTATGACGGCGTCATCGAGATCCGCGCCTGCGCCCGTGATGCGGGTTCGCGCGCCAAGATCGGCGTGATCTCCAACGACAGCTCGATCGATCCGGTCGGCGCCTGCGTCGGTATGCGTGGTGCACGCGTCCAAGCCGTCGTTGGCGAACTGTCGGGCGAGAAGATCGATATCATCCCTTGGAACTATGATGCGGCAACGTTCATCGTGAACGCACTGCAGCCGGCCGAAGTGTCGAAAGTGGTTCTGGATGAGGATGAACAGCGCGTCGAAGTCGTTGTTGCTGACGACCAGTTCCCGCTGGCGATTGGTCGCCGCGGCCAGAACGTACGCCTCGCGTCACAGCTGACCGGCTGGCAGATCGACCTCGTCACCGAGACCGCCGACTCCGAGCGCTACCAGAAAGACTTCCAGGCGCGTACCGAGCTCTTCATGAAAGCGCTCGACGCTGATGAGACGCTGGCACAGCTGCTAGCTTCGGAAGGCTTCGAGAGCGTAGAGGAAATCGCCTACGTCGCACCTGAAGACTTCATCTCCATCGACGGCTTTGACCTCGAAGTCGCCAATGAGATCCAGGAGCGCGCCCGCGAATACCTCGAAAACCTCGCAGCCGAGCAGGACGCGCGCCGCAAGGAGCTTGGCGTTGAAGACAGCGTCATGGAGCTTGAGGGCATGACTGTCGCTTTCGCCGTGAAATTCGGTGAGAACGAAGTGGCGACGCTTGAGGATATCGCAGGCCTGGTGCCAGACGACATCACCGGCTGGCGTGAGCCTGGGCCGGACGGCAAGCCCGTCTTCAAGGAAGGCATCCTGAAGAAGGGCGAGATGCGCAAGGATGAGGCCCAGATCTTCATCATGCGTGCTCGTGTCGCCGCAGGCTGGGTTGAGCCGGAAGCGCTTGAGCAGCTGGAAGCCGACATGGCTGCCGAAGCTGAAGGCGAAATGGCAGACCTGTCCGAAGAAGAGCGCGCCCTGCTCGCCCTCGGCGACATTGGCAAGGGCGGCAATGAGGCTGACGAAGAGCTCGCTGAAGAAGAGCTGATCTTCGACCTCGACGCCCTCGCTGCTGAAGAAGGCAGCGATGATACCGCAGAGGACGGCGATGATGCCGACTCCAAGGAATGATCGCCGCCAACGCCTGAAGGCGTCCGACAATCAGGAAACCGGCACTGACGGACCCGTCCGTCAGTGCGCGGTGACCCGCGAGTCCTGGACACAGGACTGCATGATCCGCTTTGTCCGATCTCCGGACGGGATTGCCGTGCCTGATGTGGCTGGCAAGCTGCCCGGGCGCGGCGCATGGGTTAAGGCAGATCGCGAGACCGTCGATGCCGCAGTGAAACAGGGCGTTTTCGCCCGCGCCTTCAAGCAGAAAACGACCGCTGAAGCTGGCCTTTCCGACCTTGTTGAGCGGCAATTACTGCAGAGATGCCTCAATTATCTCGGCATGTCGCGCAAGGCAGGTGAGGTAGTCATTGGATTCGACCAGGTTCGTGCCTATCTAAGGAATGAAGCGCCCGGCATCCTCCTGGAAGCCAGCGATGGCAGCGAAGATGGCCGTAACAAGGTTCATTTTCTCGCCAAGGCCATATATGAAACGCCACAGACAGCAGGTGCTCTCACTTCTGCTGAATTGGGCATGGCCTTTGGCAGGCCGCATGTGATACACGCGCTGCTTCAGCAGGGGGCGCTGTGCGAAGCCTTCAAGGACGCATACTGGCGTCTGACGGGATTTCGCCCGGCACCGGAGCGAGACTGGTTTTCTGGTCTTAAACGGTAAGATGATCACGGCAGGGCATTCCTGCCGGTAATTACGCAGGTATATGGAGTCGCATGAGCGATACGAACGACAAAGGCAATAATAGTGGACGCAAGCCCCTGACGGTGTCCCGCGGATCAAGCGGCACGGTCAAGCAGAGCTTTAGTCATGGCCGTTCCAAACAGGTCATCGTCCAGACGAAGAAGCGGCGGGTCGTCGGCCCCGGCGCCGGACAATCCGGTAGCGGGGGCGGCGCGAATGCGCCTGCTTCAAAGCCTTCGTCGCAGTCTGGCGGCAATCAGCCATCAAAGCTGGCTGAAGCTGCCAAGAAGCTTGGCATTACCGAACAGGAACTGATTGCGCGCCAGAAGGTCCTGCTGCAGCGCCGGGAAGCCGAGCAGAAGCAAAAGGTTGAGAAAGAGCGCCAGGAAGCGGCCCGCGAGCGCCTTCTGTCTGAACAGGAACGCAAGGTCCAGGAAGACAAGGAACGCGTCGAAGCCGAAGCGCGCCGCAAGGCCGAAGAAGAGCGCAAGGTTCGCGAAGAAGCCGAAGCCCGCAAGAAGAAAACCGAAAAGCCGCGCGGCGCACCAGCTGCTGCTGCAGCGACGCCGGACATTCCGCTGCCGGAGCCTGCTCAAGGCCGCAACAAGAAGTCCCGAAAGGGCGGCACTGAACGCGACTTTGGCGACGACAGCAGTTCGCGCAATCGCGGCGGCGGCAATAACAAGCGCCGCAAGGGCAAGCTGACGATTGCCAGCGCGCTAGGCGATGACGGTGACCGTCAGCGCTCGCTCGCTTCGGTGAAGCGTGCCCGGGAACGCGAACGTGAGCGTCGTCAGGGCGGCGATCAGCAGGAGAAAGTCTCCCGCGAAGTCACACTGCCGGAAACGATCACACTTCAGGATCTTGCCCAGCGCATGAATGAGCGCGTGGCAGACGTTGTGAAGTACATGATGCGCCAGGGCGACATGATGCGCGCCAATGACATCATTGATGCTGATACGGCCGAGCTGATTGCTGCTGACTTCGGCCACACCGTGAAACGTGTTGCTGAATCGGACGTCGAAATCGGTCTTGGCGACGACAAGGATGATCCGAAGGATCTGAAGCCGCGTGCGCCCGTCGTAACCATTATGGGTCACGTCGACCACGGCAAGACGTCCCTCCTCGACGCCCTCCGCTCGACCGATGTGGTCGCAGGCGAGGCTGGCGGCATCACCCAGCATATCGGCGCCTATCAAGTTCAGTTGGCGTCAGAGGACAAGATTACCTTCCTCGATACGCCGGGCCACGCAGCGTTTTCGGCCATGCGGGCACGCGGTGCGAATGTCACCGATATCGTGATCCTCGTAGTTGCCGCAGACGATGGCGTGATGCCTCAGACGATCGAGGCAATCAAACACGCCAAGGCGGCTGACGTGCCTATTATCGTTGCGGTCAACAAATGCGACAAGCCGGATGCCAATCCGGACAAGGTCCTGACCGAGCTGCTCCAGCACGACATCCAGGTCGAAGCGATGGGCGGCGAGGTGCAGGCCATCAAGGTGTCGGCTCTTGAGAAGACCGGCCTTGAAGAGCTGACCGAAGCGATCACCCTGCAGGCCGAACTGCTCGAATTGCAGGCCAATCCAGACCGCCAGGCAGACGGCATCGTGGTGGAATCCCAGCTCGACAAGGGCCGCGGTCCGGTTGCAACGGTGCTGATCAATCGCGGTACCCTGAAGCGCGGCGAGATCGTCGTCGCCGGCAAGCAGTGGGGCAAGGTTCGCGCCCTCGTGAAAACCAGCAGCTTAAGGATGCAGGTCCGGGTGTTCCGGTCGAAATCCTCGGTCTGGACGGTGCGCCTGAGCCCGGTGACATGTTCAACGTCGTCGATAGCGAAGCGCGTGCCCGCGAAATCACTGAGTACCGTGAACGTGCAGAGCGCCAGAAGCAGGGCGTGGCGTCTGGCCGTGCATCGCTCGAATCGCTTATGAACTCGATGAATGCTGCGGAGGTTTCCGAGCTTCCGCTCGTCGTCAAAGGCGACGTTCAGGGTTCTGTCGAAGCTATTCGCCACTCGCTGGAAGGTCTGTCGACCGACGAAGTGCGCGCGAATGTCGTGTACGGTGCCGCAGGCGGTATCTCCGAAAACATCCTGCTCGCGAAATCGTCCGGCGCGCCGGTCTTCGCATTCAACGTGCGTGCGAACAAGCAGGCCCGTGAGCTCGCCGAGAAAGAAGACGTGGAGATCCGCTACTATTCGGTGATCTACAACCTGATCGACGACGTGAAAGACACGCTGTCGGGCATGCTCGCACCAGAGAAGCGCGAAACCTTCATCGGCTATGCCGACATCCTGGAAGTCTTCAACATCACCAAGGTCGGCAAGGTTGCCGGTTGCCGCGTGAGCGAAGGCACGGTCAAGCGCGGTTGCGGTGTCCGCCTGCTGCGCGACGATGTCGTGATCCACGAAGGCAAGCTGAAGACGCTGAAACGCTTCAAGGACGAAGTCGCGGAAGTTACCTCCGGCATGGAGTGCGGTATGGCCTTCGAGAAATACGAGGACATCCGCGAAGGCGACAAGATCGAGTGTTTCGAGGTCGAGATGATCGAGCGCAAGCTCGACTAGGCCCACCACCTCACATCGATATCAAGTTGAAAAAGCCGGGAGATTTCCCGGCTTTTTCCATAAGCGGTTAAACAAGATGTGGTTTGTGGCGGACATGCCCTCGCTCGTTGCCACGCCCCTCCATTCCGCTAATGCTGACACGATCAGCGTCGCCGGCGCCCCTAGCGAGCGCGATATCAAGCGGCTGGTCACAAAGACCCGTTCCTCGAATATCGGGCCGACGGCGCTTTACTATGCGGGGGTCACCGCCCCCGTCATTTCTGCGGGCACCGCTTTCGTGACGCGGGAGATGCTGGCAGACACCGGCTTCACAGCTTACTGGATCCTGCTGACCTCATCCCTCCTCGCCGCCATGGCAGGGATCAGCTGGTATCTCATCTTCATGCGCTGGTCCTATCGCCACAATCATGGGCGTGCGGCAGAGCTCGACAGCGAAACCGCCATTGACCTTACGCCCACGGGCCTCCACATCCGTCGCGGCGATGTAGAGACACGCATCGCCTGGCGCGCGCTCCGGTCTGTCCGCGAGAGCCGCCGTGATACACTTATCACCTTCAGGGGCGCAGATCCGCTGCTCGTCCCCGACAAGTGGTTTGGCCGCGACAAGCAGGCAGCGCAGGCGTTCCGCGCTCGTCTGAGAGAAGGATTGCACGATGGCGAAGAAGAGACGATCGCAGGCACCCGCCGCAAATGAACCCTCACAGCGCCAGCTGCGCGCTGGTGAGCTGATCCGCCATGCCCTCACAGATATCATGATGCGCGAGGAGTTCCGCGATCCGGAGCTACAAAGCGTCAATGTCACGATTGGGGAGGTTCGCGTTTCCCCGGACCTCAAACATGCGCACGTGTTCAGCTCACCGCTGGGCGAAACGGATGAAGCCGCCCAGACGGCGCTCGCCAAGGCGCTGAACCGTGCCGCTCCCTATATTCGCGGCCGGCTCGGCAAGCATATCGACATGAAGTTCACGCCGCAGCTGCACTTCATCGCGGACCATTCCTATGATGAAGGCGCCTACATGGAGTCGGTCTTCAACAGCCCGCAGGTCAAACGCGATCTTGTGAGCGATGAGGACAACGAAGACGACGACTAGATGTCAGACCGGCGAGGTTGAGCAGGCGTTCAAGTATTTGCCGGGCTGCGAAGGATCTTCTCCATCGCTTTTCCCCTGGCCAGCTCATCGATAAGTTTGTCGAGATAGCGGATTTCCCGCATCGTCTCTTCCTCGACCTCCTCGACCCGCACACCGCAAACGACGCCCCTGATCAATTCGCGGTCAGGGTTCATCGCAGGCGCGCTCGAAAAGAAGGTCTCGATATCCGTGCCCTCGTCCAATATGCGCTCTAAGCTCGCTGCATCATGGCCGGTCAGCCAGAAGATGATCTCATCGACCTCAGTCCTGGTCCGGCCCTTCTTCCCCGCCTTGGCCACATAGGCCGGATACACCTTGGCGAAGGCCATCGTATAAATGCGATGCTTGGTCATGGCGGGTGGCTTTCAAGCTTTTCGAAGATGAGTTTACGCCGAAAAGAGGGAATGAGCCAGTCGCCGCCCTACTCCACAGGTCGTCCGCTATCGAGAAGGTCTTTTTCGCCGGTCTGCGCGCGTTCTTCGTCGACTTTCTCGGCGATGTGGTCGTCTGGTCTTGTGTCGAGAACATCCGCTTCGGCTGTCCGCGCATCAGGTGAGGCTGCAGGTTTTGGCTTGGCTGGCGGAGCGGCAGCCGCACCCCCCTCTGACACCGCGAAGCGCAGGCGATAGATCGGCTCTGGCAGCGTGAAGCCTGCTTCTTCGACCGCATCCTTGGCTGCGCGAATGGCGAGGCTGCGCGCCTTGCCAAAATTTGTCTGCGACTGGTTCACCCAGCCCATGAAGCGGATGACGATATTGCTGTCGCCCACCGACTTGATGATTGCGTCGGGCTTTGGCTCATCGAGAACGAAGTCGAGGCCGGAGATGGCCGCGATGCCCGTCGCCATGGCCGCAACTGGATCATCCTCTGCGTCGACACCGAGTTCAAACTCGAAGCGGCGCTCTGGATTGCGGGTATAATTGAGGATCACCGCCTTGAAGACGGTCGAGTTCGGCACGCGCAGATGATTGCCGTCAAGGGTCATCAAAACCGTCGCGCGGGAGGTCAGGCGCACGACACGGCCCTCATGGTCGTCGATCAGCACATGATCATTCGCGCGGAAAGGCTGGCGAAGACTGAGCATGATCGAGGCGATATAGTTCTCCACCGTATCCCGGACGGCGAAGCCGATTGCGAGACCGATCACGCCCGCACCGCCAAGGATCGCCCCCATCAGCGCCGTGGCACCCACAAGGTTGAGCGCCATGACGAGGCCCACAACAACAGCGATGAAACGGACCGCCTGAGACGCAATCTCGGCCAGGAACGGATTCGGCGTCACACGCCGCCAGAGCGCTGACCAGCTGGCCAGCAAATGACCGATGATCAGGATGACCACGAACACCGCGATGGCGAGCCCGACAAGCGGCAACGCCTCCCAACCACGCCGCAAACTGTTCTCAAGGTTAGCGATAGCTGGCGAAAGCGAGCGGTCGACGGATAGGTCGCGCTCTATGCTCTGCTCCACCGTCACAACACCCTGAAAGCGGCTGGCGATAGAAACCGCGCGGTCGATATCGGCCTGGCTCGCCGCCAGGCCGGAGAGGGATACAACGCCTTCGGTGACGCTTGCCTCAACGCCCGACAGCGCAGAAATCTCGTCGAAGATAGCGTTGATGCGTGTCTGGATCGCGCTGTCATCGCTGCTGGAAACAGAGATTTCCTCGGTCGGCTCTGTTGCGGCTGGCGCTTGGCCCATAGCCGGGAAAGGGGCGACGAACAGCTGGAGCGCTGCGAGGGCGATGAGAGGGTAAAGCAAGCGCGTGAGCATCGTGGTCATAACCTGATCAGCTAGGCCGGTGTTCCCGGCCGACGATGTGAAATGACCTGCCGCGCCGCAGGATGGCAATACGCACACTTCCCCTTTCGAGAGATGACCCCAGCGCCACAAGGGCATCTGACTGGTTGACGAGGGGCGCCGGTCCGCCTAGCTCGCCTGCTCAAACGACATATCAGGCCCCGCGCCCGCGTTCGATCCGCGGCGCGCCCCGGGGAAGAATGGAGATACCCTCGTGGGACGCAATCGCAAGAAGAAGGGCCAACCGGTCCATGGCTGGCTCAATGTCGACAAACCGTCGGACATCACGTCCACGCAGGTCGTCGGCATCCTCAAACGCCTTTTCGATGCGCAGAAGGTCGGTCATGGCGGCACGCTGGATCCGCTGGCTGATGGCATCCTGCCGATCGCCTTTGGCGAAGCGACCAAGACGGTCCAGTGGGCGATGGACGCCGACAAGGAATACGTCTTCACCATTGCCTGGGGCACCTCAACCAACACGCTCGACGCCGAAGGCGAAGTCATCGCCTCGTCCGACGCCCGCCCGGACCGCGACGCGATTGAAACCGCGCTTGAAGGCTTTGAAGGCGAAATCGATCAAATCCCGCCCAAATTCTCCGCCATCAAGGTCGACGGCGAACGCGCCTATGACCTCGCCCGTGATGGAGAAGAGTTTGAAATCCCATCCCGCACGGTGCTGGTTCACGAGGCGCGCCTTGTCGACATGCCAGACGCCGACCACGCGGTCTTCCATGTCCGCTCCGGCAAGGGCTTCTATGTTCGTGCGCTCGCGCGGGACCTTGCTGGCGCCCTAGGCTGCGATGGGCATATCTCTCAGCTCCGCCGTATCCGTGTCGGCGTGATGCATGAGGGCGCCGCCTTCAAACTGGCCGACCTCGAAGCCATGGAGAGCCGCGATGCGCTGCTGCGCACCCTCGCGCCGATCGAGGCGGTGCTCGACGATGTGCCCGATGTGGAGATTTCGGACGAGGACGCCGCGGCGATCCGTCAGGGCCGAGAGGTCATGCTGATGCCGCACGTCACCGAACGCTGGCGCCTAGAAAAGAACCCCGACCCGGACGACCGGCTGGCGCTTGCCATGTGCGATGACGAAGCGGTCGCCATGGGCGAGGTCCGCGCCGGCCGCTTCCAGCCGGTGCGGGTGTTCCAGATGGGCTGAGTTGCCCTAGCAGTTGCCCGAGGCGTCGGGAGTCCAGCTGTTATGGTCAACGGTGTAGTCAGCCGGCGCATAGACATAGCCGACCCCCGTCTTCTCACCGGGCGCAAGATAGTGGGTGCCTTTGAACTGGTGGCCGCTGGTGGTTGAATTCTCGCCCAGGGTAAGGCCCACACAGACTGGGAAACTGTTATTGTTCTGCGCCCAGAAGTTCCGGTAGCGCGATCCGTCATAGCTCTCCTTGAGCTCGCCGTAGGTGTAGACACCCTGCTCATTTCTGACCGTATCGCGCTGAATGACCGGATCTTTCATGCTTTCGCAGGCGGCAAGGGCGGTGGTGGCCGTGATGGCGGCGTAAAGGCTGATCTTTTTCATTACAGGTCCCCAACTCTGAAACTGTAATGATAGCAGCGGCTTCAGACGTTGCCATATCGGGTACTCCTGGCCCGGTCAAACCCGGCGCGCGAGATACACCGTCTGTGTGAAAGGCCTGTCCTGGAGCGGATTGTGGAACGTCACCGGCTCTCTCCACGCGTCGGAAAAGACCGCCTTCATGCGGGCAATGAAAGCCTCGTCAGCAAGCGCGTCGGACCAGAGCCCCATGACCCCGCCGGGTTTGAGGTGGCGGGCGAGCTGGCGCAGGCCATCCTCTGAATAGAAGCTGCCGCTGCGCGCATCGAGCAGCCAGTCCGGTGTATGGTCGATATCGATCAGGATGACGTCCTTCGGCGCGCCGAACCCTTCCCCAGAGGCAGCGAGGGCGAAGAAATCGGCCTGCCGCAGTGTGCAGCGATCATCGTCCAGCAAGGGCGGGTCGAGGGGGACGAGACGTTTTTCGTGCCACTCGATCACCGGGGCTAGAAAATCGACCACTTCCAGCGACCGCACGCTTTCATGCTCAAGGACCGCTGCTGCCGTATAGCCAAGGCCGAGCCCGCCGACGACGACATCCCAACCCGTCTCCGGCGCATCACCGAGCGCGGCAAGGCCGAGCTTCGCGAGCGCAATCTCCGACGCCGTGAACAGGCTGGACATGAGATGCTCGTCCCCGAGCAGCACTTCCCAGACATCCTGATTCAGGGACAGGATATGGCGCCGCCGCAGGCTGACGGCCCCGATCTCGGTGACCTGATAGTCGATTTCTTCAAACAGGCGGCTCATGCTGTGTCAGTTGTCCTTCTGTGCTCCGACGAAGGCCGCAAGCTGGTCGATGGCCGTTCCCCAGCCTTCGTGGAAGCCCATATCGTCATGCTTCTGGCTGTCTTCCGGCGTCTTGTGCAGGACGCGAGCAGAGTAACGGGTTCCGCCATCTTCCGGCTTCAGCGTGATGATTGCGGTCAGTGTGAGCCATGAATCGACCGGATGCCACCCTTCCCTCAGCGCGGTGGTGAAGACGATGCGCTCGCCGGCCACGACATCCAGGACACAGCCATCCACATGAGGCTGCCAGTCCTTGCCCGGCTCACGCATGAGCGTCTCGAAGCCACCGCCCGGATGCAAATCTAGCTTGACGACCTGACACTCTATCGGCGCCGGAATCCACCATCGGGCGAAGTGCTTCGGCTCGCTCCATGCGGTCCAGACCTTTTCCGGTGGAGCCTTGATCAGCCGCGTTATGTCGAGTTCGGTCTTGCTGGTGTTCATTGCGTGTCCTCTCCAGACATCTGGTTTTCGATATAGTTGGCCAGCCGGTCCGCATGGTCTTCCCAGAGCTGCCGCTGGTTTGCGATCCATCGCTCGGTTTCGGCCAGACGCGATGCGCACAGCCGGCATGTGCGCGTGCGGCCGGATTTTTCGGTCAGGATCAGTCCGCTGTCTTCCAGCACGCGCAAATGCTTCAGGAAGGAGGGAAGACCCATGTCGAACGGTTCGGCCAGCGTCTTGACAGGCGCCGCGCCTGCCGTGAGCCGGGCAATGACCGCCCGCCGTGTCGGGTCGGCGAGGGCGTGAAAGGCGCTGTCGAGATGTCGTAAATTGTTTTCCATGTGGCGAACTGTTATTCGATAGCTTTCCAATTGGCAAACTAAATTTCTGCGCTTGACTCATTTCGACAATTAGCTAAACGTCTATTTATGAGCTCTGTCTTCAAGGCCCTTTCAGACCCGACGCGCCGAAAGGTGCTGGAGATGCTTCGCAAGGGGCCAAAGCCTGCCGGTGAACTGGCCGATGCCTTCCCCGTGTCGAAGCCGACCATGTCCGCCCATTTCGCTGTGCTGCGCGATGCCGGCCTCGTCGAGACAGAGCGCCAGGGCAAGCAAGTCATCTACCATTTGCAGATGTCCGTGCTGGAAGACGCGCTTTTCGGTTTTGCGAAGACATTCGGCTGGGAGCGCAAGGATGATGAGCGCCAACCCTCCGGCCTGACCCCTTCAGAGGAGACCCACCATGAGTAATCCAAAAAGCGCCAACCGGCCCGTGATCGCGATCGCAATCGCCACTTTCGGCCTCGTCGCCATCATGATGGGCTTTGCGATTGCCAAGAAAACGGGCGCCATGAATCCGGACCTCGCCAGGCGCGGTGCGGCAGCGATGATCGGCCTTGTCCTGGTCGTCACCGGCAATTTCGTGCCGAAACTTCGTCTCTTCCAGCCCAAGGACGGCGCACCGGGTGCCAGCGCAGTGGACCGGTTTGCCGGCTGGGTGTTCGTGGCCTGCGGCGCGGCCTTCACGGCCGTCTGGCTGTTTGCCCCCATCGACAAGGCAATGCTCGGCTCACCCATGATCGGCGTGGCGGGCTTCCTGCTGGTGCTGGCGCGGTGGCTGGCGTGGAAGGGCAATCGCACAACCGGGCTGATGCCGCGCTTCACGCCGGGGCGGTTCGCGATCGTCCTGCTGCTTATCTCCATCCTCTGGGTCTTCGCGATCTTTTTTGCCGACGCGACCTGGGGTGACAGTGTCGCGCAGTGGATGGCGATCGGCTTCACGATTGCCGTCGCGGCAATGTCGCCCGTGATCATGCTGTGGCTGCGCCGGGCCGGAGAGGCCTGAAACTGCGGCCGTAAACGGCGCGGAACGCACCCATCCCCCTTCCCTTTTGGGGCAGGATATGCCACATGCGCGACTTGAGGCGCAGTAGATCAGCTCTCTAGCGCGGCTGGACGACATCCCGGCTATTGCTGAATGGCTCTCGGCCTCAACCATTCCGCCATCACAGGCGACGTTACAACCCGCCCCGAAACGGGCGACAAAGAGAAAGTATACCGATGTCGATTACGGCAGAAAAGAAATCTGAACTGATCAAGAAATTCGCCCAGAATGACGGCGATACCGGTTCTCCGGAAGTCCAGGTTGCGATCCTCACCGAGCGTATCTCGAACCTGACCGAGCACTTCCAGACCAACAAAAAAGACCATCACTCGCGCCGCGGCCTGCTCAATCTGGTCGCCACGCGCCGGAAACTCCTCGACTATCTGAAGAGGAAAAATGAGGGCCGCTACCAGGCCCTGATCGAAGAGCTGGGTATCCGCCGCTAGGCACTGGCTCACAAATAGCCCGCCAGGACATGGGGTCCGGGCGGGCTTTTCGCATGAAGAGAAAGAAAACGCATGTTTGATAAGCAAACCGTGTCGCTGGAATGGGCCGGCCGCACGTTGACGATCGAGACGGGCCGTGTCGCTCGTCAGGCTGACGGGGCCGTCCTCGTCACATATGGCGACACGACGGTCCTCGCGACCGCGACCTTCGCCAAAGAGGCCAAGCCGGGGCAGGACTTCTTCCCGCTCACGGTCAACTACATGGAAAAATACTACGCTTCAGGCCGCATCCCAGGCGGTTTCTTCAAGCGTGAGGGCCGTCCGACTGAGAAAGAGACGCTCACGTCGCGCCTCATCGACCGCCCGATCCGTCCCCTTTTCGTCGATGGCTTCAAGAACGAAGTCCAGGTCGTCCTGACGGCGATCTCCTACGACATGGAAAACGATCCTGATATCGTTGGCATGATCGGCGCCTCGGCTGCTCTGGTTCTGTCCGGTGCGCCTTTCATGGGCCCGATCGGCGCAGCACGTGTCGGCTACAAGGATGGCGAATACCTCATCAACCCAACCGCTGATGACCTTGCTGAATCCGATCTCGACCTCGTCGTCGCTGGCACCAATGACGCCGTGATGATGGTCGAGTCCGAAGCCAAAGAGCTCGCAGAAGACGTGATGCTCGGCGCTGTCATGGCAGGCCATGAGGCGATGCAGCCAGTGATCGAAGCGATCATCAAGCTGGCTGAAAAAGCTGCCAAGGAGCCGTTCGAATTCGAAGGGGAAGACCTTTCAGGCGAGCTTAAGCAGATCCAGGACCTCGTCGGCGGCGACCTCTCCAAGGCCTATCAGATCACTGAGAAGCTTGAGCGTCAGGCTGCTGTGGGCGCTGCCCGCGAAAAGGCTGCCGAAGCACTAGTGGCGACCGAAGAGAAGCCAGACGGCATGAGCGCCCAGGTGTTCAAGTCTGCCTTCAAGAAAGCCGAAGCCTCCGTGGTTCGCGGCGACATCATCAAGACCGGCAAGCGCATTGACGGCCGTTCGCTCGATCAGGTTCGTCCGATCGTTGCCGAAGCTGGCTTCCTGCCACGCACGCACGGTTCTTCGCTCTTCACCCGCGGTGAAACGCAGGCGATCTGTGTCGCCACGCTCGGCACCTCCGACGATGAGCAATTCATCGACGGCCTGGGCGGCACGCACAAAGAAAAGTTCATGCTGCACTACAACTTCCCGCCCTATTCGGTCGGTGAGACGGGCCGCATGGGTGGTGCAGGCCGCCGCGAAATCGGTCACGGCAAGCTGGCATGGCGCGCGCTGAAAGCCGTCCTGCCGAAGGCTGAAGAGTTCCCGTACACGATCCGCCTCGTCTCCGAGATCACCGAGTCCAACGGCTCGTCCTCGATGGCGACGGTTTGTGGCTGTGCGCTCGCTATGATGGATGCAGGCGTGCCGATCGCACGTCCGGTGTCCGGCATCGCGATGGGTCTCATCAAGGAAGATGACGGCGTCGCCGTTCTCTCGGACATCCTCGGTGACGAAGACCACCTTGGCGACATGGACTTCAAGGTCGCTGGTACCGAAGTTGGCGTCACATCGCTTCAGATGGACATCAAGATTGCTGGTATCACCAAGGACATCATGCAGACCGCACTCGACCAGGCGAAGGGCGGCCGCGCCCACATCCTGGGTGAGATGAACAAGGCACTTGCAGAGTCCCGCGGCGAGCTATCCCAGAACGCACCGCAAATGGATATCGTGAACATCCCGGTCGACAAGATCCGTGACGTCATCGGTTCCGGCGGCAAGACGATCCGCGATATCGTCGACACGACGGGCGCCAAGCTCAATGTCGAAGACGATGGCACGATCCAGATCTCGGCGCTCGACCGCGCTTCGATCGATGCTGCCAAGAAGCGTATCCGCGAACTGACGGCAGAGCCGGAAGCTGGTGAGATCTACGAAGGCAAAGTCGTGTCCATCAAGGACTTCGGCGCGTTTGTGAACTTCTTCGGTCCAAAGGACGGCCTCGTCCACGTATCGCAGATGGCAGACGAGCGCATCGGCCACCCGAAAGATCTCGTCAAGGAAGGCGATACGGTCTGGGTCAAGCTGATGGGCTTCGATGAAAAGCCGTCGACCAGGAGACCGGCAAGGACAAGGAAAATGCTGAAGGCGGCGACGCCGAATAAGGCACCCCGTCCGGCGGTCTGACCATCGTCAGATCCGGCACAATCCACCTCAATTCAGAAGGCCGCCAGAGATGGCGGCCTTTTTTTGTTGCGTTTCGTGCAGTCCCATTCGGCGGAAATCCTGAACGAAATCAGAGTCCGTCCGTGCACCGACTAAATATCAGCCGACAGAATTGTCGTTTTTTGATTGACATATAACTGTCACAAACGCTTCATGACACTTATGTTACAGAAATATGACGTCCCTCGCGCCCTTTCGCTGCTGGCTTTGGCGGCAGCGACGGGCACTATCATGGCCCTGCCGGCCACCGCGCAGACCGCCTGCTCACTCGACAACGGTTATGCAGAAGGCCTCGTCAGCTATGTTGCCGAAGTCGAATCCTGCCTCGCCGTAAACAGCGATTTTGAGGCTCGGTCTGAAACCGCCCTCTTCAATGCAACCAACAGCAAGCGCGCTGGCGCAGGCGTTGCCTCGCTCAACCGACGTGACTCGCTGGACCGGGCCGCACGGGCTCACGCGCTCGATATGGCCGCGCGCGGCTATGCAGGCCATGACGACCTTGAAGGCCGCGGCCACATCTATCGCATGCGCGCATTGGACCGGCAGGTGCTCGCAAGCGCCACGGGTGCGAATGTCGCCGTCCTCGACGCAAACGCATCGCCTGCGGAGATCTTCGAAGCGATTTCAGCCGACAGCGCCAATCGCCAGAACCTCGTCCATGACGGCTTCACCGATACCGGCCTCGGTATCGCGAAAGCAGAGGGACGCCTCTACGTTGTCCAGATGCTGACCACCGTCGATGGTGAACTGGAAAGCCCGCTGCCGCTTCAGGTCGCCGGCGCGACCAACATCACGCCACGTGTGAACCAGAACTACTTTCGCACGGCGGGCTGGAATCTCAGCGACGCAGCCGGCAACCGCCTTGCTGGTGGCACGATGATGCGGATGCATGACGCCGCTATTGATCGCGCGGATACCGGCTATCTCGACGTGCTGGTTCAGGTCGATGCCGACACTTATGTCCTCAAGGGACCGATTGTTACGCGCCAGTAGCGGGCAAATTGAATGACTGGACGGGCGCTCTTTCTGACTGGAAGGGCGCCCGTTCTCATTGAAGAACAGCCTGCCTGCGAGGTGCATGTTTCCATTCGCGCCGTGATGCGGTTACAAGCGCGGCCATGACGACGTCTCCCTTCCTTGTTGCCATGTCGGGCGGTTCCGGCTCAGGCAAGTCCACGCTCGCCGATGCGTTGATCGAGCGCCTCGGCCCAGGTCGTGCGGTTATCTTCCACGAAGACGGCTACTATTGGCCGATGCGCCACTATGGTCCTTGCGAGACGCCGGAGCAGCGCGCCGCCATCATTGAGCAGGCCAATTATGATGACCCGGCCTCCAAGGATACGGCGCACCTCGTCAACGATATCCGGGCACTGAAGCGCGGGCAGGTCATCGAACAGCCCGTCTACGACTTTGATCGCCACGACCGGGATGAGAGCCGTACGCTGCGCATCGAGCCCGCGCCCGTCATCATCCTCGAAGGCATACACGCCCTATCGGTGAAGGCCCTGCGTCCGTTGATCGATCTGTCCATCTATGTCGATACACCCGATGACCTCAGACTGGCCCGCCGGATCCGCCGCGACGTCGTCGAGCGCGAGCGCACCGTACAGAATGTGCTGGAGCATTACCTCAAGACCGTACGCGCCGCGCACTACAGATTCACCCATCCTGCCAAGTTTGAAGCAGAGCTTGTCATTGCGGATGAGGGCCTGCCCGCTTATGGTAAAGTCTACCCGGGCGAAGACGCCATCGACAGAATGTTGGCCCCAGTCGTCTCGAGGCTCCAATTAATGGGTGTCTTATAAACTTTTTTGCCGTATAGTGGCAAAAATGAGGGGAATTATTGTTTTATTAACCATTTTCGTGGGTGTTTTCGCCTCACAGGCGAAAGCAGAGTGTCGTATTTCGTTTTCTGAGCGAGCTCGCGACCTTCCAACCTACGTCCAGAATGGTCAGGCATGCCTCCAAACCATCCCGCGCGGCTTTTCTTTTGACGAAGAACTTGAGGCCCGCTTCGCAGAGCGCATCAATCAGACCCGCCGCGAACATGGTCTTCCGACCCTCGTCTACCGCACCGAACTTCGCAACGCCGCGCGCTGGCACAGCCTCGATATGGCGGCGAACGACTTCTTCAATCACCAGGGCCTCGACAAGACGATGCCCAAGGACCGGATCAACGCGCTTGACCGCACGCTGCTGACCAGCCTGCTGCTCGAGAATATCGTCGAGCGACTCCATACCGGTCTCATGAACTCACCCAGCCACCGCGACGCGATCCTGAGAGACGGCATCACCCATTTCGCTATGGGCGTCGTGACGACAGAGCGCGGTGTGTGGCTGACAGAGCTTTTCGTGCGCGAAGACGGCACGTTCGACCGCCCGGTTCCGCTTCGCCTTGAAGCGGGTACAACAATCCGTCAGCCGGCGACCCTCCGCCGCTGGACGATGAGCGGTCTCGCCATGATGCACGGTACAGGCGCGGACGCTTTTGACCTCAAGGCTGAAGGCTGGGCGATGGGGCGTATCCCACCTCAGATTAGCGGCAAGATCGACCTGACCGTTCGCGGCGAAAAGGCCGGCCCACAGCCGAACCAGACGGTCTATATCCACTTCCACGGCCCGACCGTCGAAGTGCAGCCCTCCAGGTCTTCCTGACGCCCCGCGTCGGGCCTCACATAAAACTGCAGATTTCGCCGGGCGTCTTTTTCTTGAGGGCGTGTCTCGGCACCATGGCGCCGTCCGCCGGGTGACCAACTACCAGGATGAGATAGGGTTTCTCCGTATCCGGACGGCCGCATAGACAGTTGAGGAAACTCATCGGATTTGGCGTATGCACCAGCGTCGCCAGTCCCGCCTCATGGCACGCGGCAATCAGAAGCCCCGTCGCAATGCCGACGCTCTCATGGATGTAGTAATTCTTGCGGTCCTCACCGGCTTCAGCCCCGCCCCTGCGCTGCGCGAAGATACAGATCAGCCAGGGCGCCAATTCCATATAGGGCTTGTCAGCCTCCGTCCCGATCGGCGCGAGCGCGTCGAGCCACTCCTCACCCGCCTTGCCCGCATAGAAAGCGCGCTCTTCGGCTTCTGCGGCCTGTCTGATTTCGCGCTTCTTCTCCGCAGACCCAACGCAGGCGAAGAACCAGGGCTGATGATTGGCACCAGATGGCGCTGTCCCGGCGGCTGAAATACATGCCTCAATCACCGCCCGATCAACGGGCGTCGGCGCAAAATCGCGCACAGAACGCCGGGTGCTGAGATCGCGATGAAATGCCTGCGCCCGGTTGATCTGCTCTACAGACGTAAGCTTCTCGTAGGTCTCAAGCGGGACATGCGTTTCTGGTGTGGCTTTCATCGCCTAAGTCTGGCGGAGCCTGCATCACACGGCAAGACGCTCAGTCGCGCTTTAGCGCCGCCACGGCCGCATCGACAGGCATATCGCCATCTGTCAGCTCAAAGATGTCCTGCCGGATCTCTGGCGCATCGATCAGCTCTGCAATGAAGGCGGCAACATTTCCGCGTGCGACATCGCCATAGGTGAGGGCTCGCCCAGCGGCGACCTGCCCGTCGCCATCCTCGCTTTTCAGAGTACCCGGCCGGACGATGACATAATCGAGTCCACTGGCAGCGAGCGCCGCATCGGCCTTCTTCTTTTCACCCATATAGTGTTCGAAGCCCTCCGACGTGTCGCGATCGCGCCCAGCGTCGGGGAACACCGACACGAGATAGACGCGCTTCACGCCCGTCGCCCGCGCTGCCTCAATCAGCTTTACCGGCCCCTGCCCGTCAATCATGCTCGTACGCTCAGCGCCGCTTCCGGCAGCGCCAGCCGAGAAGATGACCGCGTCGGCGCCTTTGATGATGGCGGCGAAATCGTCAGCGCTCATCTCCATGAGGTCGCCCTTTGCAGGTGTCGCCCCCGCATCCCGCAACTCGCTGGCCTGTTCATCCTTGCGATGGAGGCCGGTCACGCTATGGCCGCGGCGGATCAGCATCGGGATGAGCCGGCTTCCAACGCCGCCCGTCGCACCGATGATAACAATATCTGCCATGGCAAGATCTCCTTCTCCTGACCCTTGCAACCGGCGCCTCACCATGAAGTTCCGGCGCTTTCCCAGCCGTCAACACTGGCGTGATCACAGCCCATGCATAGGATGGCAGCAAAACAGAATGGAGGAGAGGACATATGAAGGATTTCAGCGGAAAGATCGCGGTAGTTACAGGCGGCGGCAACGGGATGGGACGGGAGCTCACCAAACAGCTCGCCGAAGCCGGATGCAGCGTCGCCATCTGCGATATTTCTGAAGAGGACATGGCCGAAACTGTAAGCGCCGCTGAAGCGCTCGCACCGCAAGGCGTCCGCATCACGCACTTTCGCGCCGATGTCGGCAAGGAAGAAGACGTCCAGGCCTTCGCCGACCATGTCCGTACGGCGCATGAAACCGATCACATCCATCTTCTGATCAACAATGCCGGCATTGGCGGCGGTGGCAGCTTCGTCAACGGACCGCGCGAGAACTGGGAGCGGACGTTCAATGTCTGCTGGTACGGCGTCTACAACAACGCGCGCGCTTTCATGCCCATGCTGGTCGCCGCTGATGAAGGCCACATCGTGAATGTGAGCTCGGTCAACGGCTTCTGGGCCAGCATCGGCCCCGACACGCCTCACACCGCCTATTCCGCAGCCAAATTCGCCGTGAAGGGATTTACCGAGGCCCTCATCACCGACCTTCGCCTCAATGCGCCGCACGTAAAGGCGAGCGTTGTCATGCCCGGCCATATCGGCACCCAGATCGCGCTCAACACGCTGCGGGAGTTCGGCAACGACTCTGCTGTCGGCGGCGGCAATGAAGAGTATGAAGCCGCCAAGGCGCGCGGCGAACAATTCCGTGACAATGCGATCACGTCAGCCGCCGATGCCGCCCGCATCATTCTGGACGGTGTACGGGCCGATGACTGGCGCATCCTCATTGGCCCTGACGCCGAAGCCATCGACGAAGCAGTCCGCAAAACCCCGAAGGCCGCTTATGAGGGTGACTTCGGCCTTAGCATCTTCGCGAGACTGCGCGAAGCCATCGCGCCAGGCTGAAGCACAGCACAAGCTCGATCAGATCGGAATGGCAGTGTCGAACTTCACCCGTCGGTAGACGACGTTGGTGGTCGTGCGCGCAATCGCAGGGTTGGAAAGGAACGTCTCGGCGACCCAGTCATCATAGGCCGGCAGGTCCGCAAAGTGCGCGATCACGATGAAATCAACCTCGCCTGAAACAGTGTAGCACTGGCGCACTTCAGGCGCGGCCTTCATCGCCGTCTTGAACGCTTCATACGTGGCGTGGCTTTCCTTCTCGAACCGCACCGACACGATGACGCTGATGCCGATCTGATCGGTATTCAGGATAGAGACATCGGCAGCGATGATCCCTTGCTCCCGCAGCCGCGCGGCCCGCCGCCGGACCGCTGTAGCAGAAAGCCCGAGCTCCTCGCCAAGGTCATCATAAGTTCGCCGGTTGTCCCGCTGCAGGAGCTCCAGCAACCGCCTGTCAAAGCTATCCATACTCAGTCCCCGCCCTTAAGCGGCGTGAACTAGAACAAATGAGCCCGAAAACGACACTCAGGCCCCCGAAATAGGTGCATAGCGCGCTCGCGCCGGCCTATTTCCTGTTTCGGCCGCCTCTAAAAACAAAAGCCCGGCCAAGGACAAGAACGAACTGACCCATGCTGGAGCCTCCCATGAACTACACAGCCTTCCTCACAACGCTTTCGATCTCGCTGCTCGCTGGCGCACCTGCCCATGCAGACACATCGGCGGCCAAGCGTCTTGCGCCAGACGCCCTCGGCCAGGATGGGCGCATTACCCTATCGCCAGGCTTCAGCCCTGACGGGCAGACCATGTATTTCGCCCAGTCCGAATGCAGCCCCATCTGGGAGTGCCCGCAATATCTGAAACGGTCGCGCCTCACCGAAGACGGCTGGTCGGCGCCAGAGCTTGTGCCCCTGCCGCAGACCGGCCGCGTCGACTTCCCGAGTGTGAGCCCCGACGGAAAAACGCTGCTATTCTCATGGGCTGTCCCCCGCGCGCGCCATGAGGGGCTGGACGTTTACGAGGATTTCGATCTCTACACGCTGGACCTGACTGACCCGGACGCTGTGCCAGAACCGCTGGACGAACCCGACATCAACCGTATCCGCGCCGGAAGCGTGCGCACGCTCCGTTATGTGAACAATGAAAACGCTCCGGTCCTGACTGCAGATGGCGACCTCTACTTCTGGACTGAACGTCTCGATGGGCCGGGCGAACGAGATATTTATGTCGCGCGCGCAGAAGGCCATGGCGGCTTCCAGAAGGCAGAGCCGCTGCCCGCACCGATCAGCACAGACGGCGGATGGCAGTCTCATGCTGCTGAGCTATGGCGACCGGGGCGGCGAGGGCGGCGCAGACATCTTTGTGTCCCGCCGCGAAGGCGGGGCGTGGAGCGAACCGGTCAATCTCGGCCCCCACATCAATACGCCTGCGGCAGAGTTTGCTGCCCGGCTCACACCGGACAGCCAATCCATCGTCTTCAACTCTGACCGACCCGTCGAAGGACGCGACGACAAGATATACCAGGTCTGGATCATGCCGGTGGCGGGAATTGAGGCGCTGACATCCGCAAGTGAGAGCGCCGGTTAGATTCCCCACCCTAACCCTCCCCTGAAGGGGAGGGGGCGCCACCCGCCTAGAAACTATGTAGTTAGCCAATTCCGGCGAAACGCCATCCCCCTCCCCTCTGGGGAGGGTCGGGGTGGGGCCTTCTCACCTATTGTCCAACTCAGATCGCACGAGTTCCAGCCCACGGCGCGTAATTCGGTAAGGGGCGCCGCCTTTGGAAGAGATGGCCCGTTTCTTCTTCAGCTTGCGAAAGAGGTGCTCGTCGAGCCCGGGAAACCGCCAGCCGTCACGCGAATAGCAGTTCAGCTCGGCCAGTTTCTTATTGTCCTTGATGAGTTCGATGCGCCCGCCCTGTGCGAGCAGGTGCAGGATGCGCTGTTCGGCGCGTGAGATATCCATTTGTGTCTGTAGTCCGGAGGATGTGCGCATGCCGGATCTTCCAGGCATTTGCGCATGACAAAGGTCAGTCTCTCAAGATGAGAAACCGGCATTCGCTTGCCGGCCTGCCTTGCCTCTCGGCGTGTACGGCAGACCCCTTTAGCGGGACTCAGACTGGTTGCGTCTCATCAACACTCCATCGGAGCGGTGAGTTTGCGCGAATTTCAGAGGAAAGCAAGCCCAGCCCGCGTGGTTCGACTTCGCTCACCATGCGGGCTTTTCTGCCGTCAGTATTAGACCCGCATGGTGAGCGAAGTCGAACCACAGGGTCGCTGGTGAGACAGCCGAACCGTCAAGCCGCGGGGTCTAGTCCTCGCCCATGTCCGGCACACCGACGACATGGAAGCCTGCATCGACATGCAGGACTTCACCAGCCACCGAATGGCCAATGTCGGAGAGGAGGTAGAGCGCAGCGCCCGCGACGCCTTCCATGCGCGTATCTTCCTTGAGCAGCGACATATCACGGCCGGTCCCCATGAGGGACTTGCCGCCCTTGATGCCTGCCAGTGACAGCGTGCGCATCGCACCAGCCGAGATCGCGTTCACGCGGATGCCCTGAGGGCCAAGGTCGCGTGCAGCATAGCGGGTCGAGGCTTCAAGCGCGGCCTTGGCAACACCCATGACATTGTAGGACGGCACAACACGCTCTGCGCCGAGATAGGTCATGCAGATGATCGAGCCGCCATCCGGCATGATTTCAGACGCGCGGCGGGCGCAATCGATGAAGCTGTAGACGGAGATATCCATCGCCCGGCGGAAGCCTTCTCGCGTGGTGTTGGCGACCATGGAGCCCTGAAGCTCATCCTTGCCGGCAAAGGCGATGGAGTGGACGAGGAAATCGATCTTGCCCCACTTCTCCTTCACCTGCGCGAAGGCAGCGTCCATGCTGGCATCGTCGGTCACGTCAGCCGGGATCATCGTGTCCATGCCGATCGACTCGACCAGCGGGCGCACGCGCCGCTCAAGGCTTTCGCCCTGATAGGTGAAGGCAATCTCGGCGCCCTGCGCGGCGAGCTGTTTGGAGATACCCCAGGCAATGGAGTTCTGGTTGGCGACACCCATCACGATGCCGCGCTTGCCCTTCATCAGATTGCCTTCCGGCATATTCCAGTCGTCAGCCATGAGCGTTCACTCCCTGCGAATATCTTTGTCTGTGGTCCGGGCTAGGCGCGCCGGAGGAAAGCGTCAAGCGCCCGGGATACCCGTATCACCGTCGAGCACGTTCTTCAGGCCGACCTTCATGTCGAGCGCCGTGTAGACGTGTTCATCATCGACGTAGACCCGCCCATTGGCGATGCCGAGATTCAGCCGGCCACGACGCACGCGCTTTATGTCGATGACATATTTAACGAGCTTCTTGTCCGGCGTGATCTCACCGGTGAACTTCACTTCGCCAACGCCAAGCGCGCGCCCTTTGCCCGGCGAGCCCGACCAGCCAAGCCAGTAGCCGACAGCCTGCCACATGGCATCGAGACCAAGACAGCCCGGCATGACCGGATCACCCGGGAAGTGGCACTGGAAGAACCAGAGGTCAGGCTTCACGTCATACTCGCCAATAACGTGGCCTTTGCCGAATTCACCGCCATCGAGGCTGATTTCGGTGATCCGGTCCATCATCAGCATGGGCGGTATGGGCAGCTGTGCGTTGCCGGGGCCAAAAAGCTTGCCCTGCCCTGAAATCAGGAGCTCTTCCTTGGTATAGGAGGACTGGGGCGTGTGAAAATCGTGCGGTCCGCTCATGCAATGCCTCTACTTGCCGTCAATTGCGATCAGGGCATGAGCCTGCCCCAATCCGCCTTGTCAAGCAAACCAGCAGCTATAGGCCAGCTGTGTCCGTGTTCAGACCCCAGAGCGATGGCTTGTCGATCCAGCCCGTATAGTCACCTGCGCTGATCTCGCACCACCGCTCATTACAGCTATGCAATTCAGCAAGAACACCGGGTTTGATGGTCGCGCGAGCTGGCGAGGCTGATTGTGGCTTGCGTCGCAGCCATCTCTTAGCTGGCCGACATGGATCCATACCTCATCGCCCTCGAAATCGCGCACGCGGGCCCAGTCTGTAGTCTCTTTGATAATCAACACGGGCATTCCGGCGCGCTCATATTCAAAGGCGACCTGATGATCCGTCGATGGGCCGATGCGTCCGTTGACCAGTCCGTACCGCAAGGATGCGAAACGTGGCACAGGCTTGCCTGAGAATTGACTGATCTTCACCGACTGAGCGGCGGCTGACGGCGTTGCCAACTGACAGGCAGTCAGGATAAGGCAGACAGATAGAAAAAGACGGCAAAATCCCAGCATATGACTATCTAGTCGGGGCTTGGTGAATCGGGCGTAAAGGCCGATGGTTCTGTCGCAGCAATTGGCGCAGGCGGTTCGCTCTGCTATGCGCTGACGGCAAGGAAAGGAAACGCGTATGACCGCAAAGCGGCTGAAGGTTATCGTGACACGGCGCCTGCCGGATCCGGTGGAGATCCGTCTGAAAGAGCTCTTCGACACCGAGCTCAACGAAACTGACACACCGTTCGACGACGCTAAGCTCGTCGATGCGGTCAAGCGCGCTGACGTGCTGGTTCCGACCGTGACCGATGCAATCGATGCCCGCCTTCTGGCGCAGGCAGGTCCGCAGCTTCGCCACATTGCCCAGTTTGGCGCAGGCGTCGACAATCTCGACATCGAAAGCGCCGTCCAACGTGGCATTACCGTCACCAATACGCCGGGCGTACTGACCGACGATACCGCCGACGTCACCATGGCACTTATCCTCGCTGTGCCGCGCCGCCTGCATGAGGGCATCAAGCTGCTCGAGGAAGGCAAGTTCGATGGCTGGGCGCCGACCTGGATGCTCGGCAAGCGGCTTGCCGGCAAACGTCTTGGCATCATCGGCATGGGCCGGATCGGCCAGGCCGTTGCCCGCCGCGCAAAAGCGTTCGGCCTCCAGATCCACTACCACAACCGCAAGCCGGTAAACCGTCAGGTCACCGAAGAACTGGATGCGACGTATTGGGAAAGCCTCGACCAGATGCTGGCCCGCATGGATATCATTTCGGTCAACTGCCCCCACACACCGGCGACCTTCCACCTGCTGTCTGCGCGCCGCCTCGATCTCGTCCGCAAGGACGCCTACATCATCAACACGGCCCGCGGCGAAGTCATCGACGAAGCCGCGCTAGCCCGCGCCCTGAAGGCCGGCAAGATCGCAGGCGCGGGCCTCGACGTCTTCGAACGCGAACCTGCCGTGAACCCGGAACTGCTCGGTCTCTCCAATGTGATGCTTCTGCCGCATATGGGCTCTGCGACCGAGGAAGGCCGCATCGAAATGGGCGAGAAGGTCATCATCAACATCAAGACCTTCGCTGACGGCCACAGGCCACCAGACCGTGTCATTCCGGCCATTCTCTAGACAACAAAAAAGCCCGGCATCTCGCCGGGCTTTTCCTTGTTCATCCGATGGGGCGTCTAGTGGACGCTGACGGGCTGCATCTCATAGGCGCGGGCTGCAGCGAATGCAGCATCGCGGCCTTCTACGATGGCCAGTTGCTGTCCCTCGCCATTCGCGACCACAAACAGACGGCTGCGATCATTGACGGCTTCCAGCGCCTCATCAGGCAGGCCGCTCAGTTCCTCGTCCGCAATCTGGCGTACATAAACCAGATCCTTCGCGGTGAAGAGCTTTGCGGCTTGATGTTCAAGGTCTGTCGTCATGGCATGCTCCTTCCTTCAAAGACAGGACCACGACACATGAGAACCCCGGCCAGGTGCCCCGCTTGGCAGCGGCACCGGATGGCGCCGGGTCTTTCCGTGTCATGATAAAATCTGGGGGCTGATTATGCCGTGTTCAAGCCGCAATGGCGGCAATATGCGGACATTCAACCTCCTACAGCCTTGAGTCTGAACGGCTGTTCAGATCAGTCGAAGAACTCCTCGATGATGATGTCATCTTCCGCTACGCCGATGTCTTTCAACGCGTCGGCAATGTCCTCGACCATACCGTCAGGCCCGCAGATATAGCATTTGCCCTTGCCCGGCTCGATACGCTCTTTGAGCAGCGCCTTGTCGATCTTGCGGGTATGCACGTCAGCCTTCTTCTCGTCCGTGACGGTGAAATAGGTCTTCAGGCCTTCCATCCGCTCGAATTCATCGCGATAGATGATGTCTTCCTCGGTGCTGTTGGAGAAGATTAGCTCACAACCTTCCAGCGTGCCCTTGTCCTCAAGCCGCTTGCGAAGGATCGCAATCATCGGCGTGACACCGGCGCCGCCCGCGATGAACCAGCCCTTGCCCTCATCCTCAATGGCGCCCCATGGCTCATCGACGAGCACGCGGTCGCCCGGCTGCAGCTTCGCGATCTGTTCGGTGACGCCGTCATGCTCCGGATCAGATAGCCGTCTGATGGCAGGCTGGTCGGCGTGAACGGGCGCTTTTCCTCGCGCCAGTCATCCTTGTCGATGGCAAGGTCGACTGCCTGACCTGGCTGCACGCCCAGGCCCGCAGGTTTGTCAAAGCGCAGCTTGAAAACGTCGGGGGTAACGGGTTCAATCGATTGTAAGGTAAGCGCGTAGCTCATCTCTTCTTCTCCTAGTCTTGTCGAAAGTCACAGGAGAAACGAGCGATTTATCGTGAGTGTTCCGGGGCGCGGCGTCGCAGGGGCACTGAGTATCTACGATGTCAGTGAACCCCCAGCCTTGAGCGCGATCCATCGCGAAACGAAGTGAAGCGGGGATATAAGGAAAATGGTGGAGCCTAGCGGGATCGAACCGCTGACCTCCTGCATGCCATGCAGGCGCTCTCCCAGCTGAGCTAAGGCCCCGTACCAGTCGGAGACGCGTGAGTTATAGCCTCACGCGCCGCCGATCAAGTCCAATTATCAGGACGATTTCGTATCGTCCTCATCGTCGCCGTCATCTTCTTCGGCGTCGTCGTCACCATCATCGTCGTCGTCGATGTCGAGATCATCATCATCGAGATCGATATCGCCCTCGAGGTCGAAGTCTTCATCCTCTTCATCGTCGAGCGGGATGTCTTCATCATCGTCGTCATCACCGAGGTCGTCTTCGGAGAAGCCGCTTGGCACCTTGCCGGGCGCAGCTTCTTCGTCCTCTTCCTCGTCATTGCCTTCAAGGACGACTTCATCGGCTTCGGAACCGAGTTCGCGGGAGGATTCATCCTCCTCATCGTCCTCGTCTTCTTCTTCCTCATCATCCTCGTCTTCGTCCTCATCATCGATGTCATCATCATCGGTGTCGCGGACAGTGGCTTTTTTCTTTTTCTTTTTCTTCTTCGTCTCTTCCTCGAGATCGTCCTCGTCTTCATCGACAGGGACAGAGCTCTTGGCGCGCTTGGCCTTCAGCTTTGCGCTCGTCGTGCGAACTTCATCGTCTTCAGGGTCGAATTCGGTCTTGCACTTCGGGCAAACGGCAGGGCGTTTGTTGAGATCGTAGAATTTCGCTTCGCAGCTCGGACAGATCTGCTTTGTGCCAAGATCAGCATCAGCCATTGGTAGGAACTCCGGGCTCGATTTAATAATTGCCGGGGCGCTTGCCAGAAACCCCCGCCCCTGTCAAAGCGCTTTTGGCGTCGATCTGCAAAGGAGAAATCATTGGCATGGACTTCGTTCCCGGTTGATCGGTTTCAGGGCGCAATTCGCGCACCAGGTGACAAATCGTGTTCACACCGCGCACTGATGCTCGCAGGTGCTGCAACCGGGGTCTCTGAGATCTCCGGCCTGCTGGAAGGCGAAGACGTGATCAACACCGCCCGCGCCATGCAGGCTCTAGGCGCCGAAGTTGAACAGACCGCACCGGGACGCTGGCGCATCAGGGGCGCGGGCAAGGCTGGTCTTCGATCGCCGTCTGCACCGCTCGACTTTGGCAATTCGGGCACAGGCTCACGCCTGATGATGGGGCTTATGGCGGGCTATGACCTCACCGCAGAACTCACAGGCGACAAGAGCCTGTCTTCGCGCCCTATGGCCCGTATCACTGACCCGCTCAAACTCATGGGCGCGCAGTTCTCTCCAGAAGGCCGCGACAAGCTTCCGCTCACCCTGACCGGCCGCGCAGATCTCACGCCGATTTCCTACGCCCCCAAGCAGGCCTCCGCGCAGGTGAAATCTGCCATCCTTCTTGCTGGCCTCAATGCCGATGGCCTCACCGAAGTGACCGAACTTCACGCCACGCGCGATCATACCGAACGCATGCTGCGCAGCTTTGGCGTCGAGGTTTCGGTTCGCCCCGGCACCGGCAGCCAGAACGTGGTCTCCATCAAGGGCGGGCAATCCCTTCAGGCCGTAGAGACAAGCATTCCTGGCGACCCTTCATCGGCTGGCTTCCTGATCGCAGGCGCGCTCATTTCTCCGTCCGGCGGCGTCGTTGTCGAACACATCATGTCGAACGAGACGCGCGACGGCTTCTTCCAGGCCATAGGCCGCATGGGCGCTGGTCTCGGCGCTGAGGAAATTGGCGACGGTGCCGGCGAACGCCTCGTCGACCTGCAGGCGGCCACCAGCAACCTCAAAGGCTGCACCATCCCTGAAACGCTCGTCGCAGCCATGATTGATGAGTTTCCGATCCTCGCCGTCATCGCCGCCTTCGCCAAAGGCGAGACCCGCGTGCGCGGCGCCGAAGAGCTGCGCGTAAAGGAGAGCGATCGCATCAGCGCCATCGTTGCCATGCTGCGCGTCAACGGCGTCGAGGTCGAAGAACATAAAGACGGTTTCACCGTCATGGGCTGCGACGGCCCGCCGCCCGGCGGCGGCCTGGTTGAGACCCGCCACGACCACCGCATCGCCATGAGCGCCCTCGTGATGGGCACGGCCAGCCAGAAGCCTGTCGCCGTCGATGACATCGCAATGATCGCGACCTCCTACCCGGAATTCCTCGACCATATGCGCACACTTGGCGCTGACATCCGGGAAACCTGAGAAGCCGTGTCCGAATAAATATCGGGGCCACCTTGCCAAGCCCTCCATCTATGTATATCGATATTCGATAAGCTAAATGGATGGAGGGTAACTCATGAAACGCACACTCATCTGCGCCAGCGCAATCGCGCTGTCCGGGGCCTGGTTAGCTGGCTGCACGCCTGAAACGTCAAAAACGGCAGAGGCCCAGCAGAGTGCTCAGCCCGACACAGAGGTCGCCGCAAGTGATCTGGCCTCATACGACCTGATAGATCGGGCCGCGATCTTCGGAAATCCGGAAAAGGCGCAGGGCCGCATCAGCCCGAATGGCGAGTATGTCAGCTGGGTCGCGCCTGTCGACGGCGTGATGAACATCTGGGTCGCGCCTGCCGATGATCCCGATGCCGCCGAAGCGATCACCAACGACACCTATCGCGGCATCAATGGCCACTTCTGGTCACCGGATTCGGCCTATGTCTACTACACGCAGGATGAAGGCGGGAACGAGAATTTCCACGTCTATGCCTCGAATGTGGAGACGAGCGAAACCCGTGACCTGACACCGGTCGCAGATGGCGTCCGCGCTGTGATCCAGGGCGTTTCGAAAGAGCAGCCCGGCAAGCTCCTCATCGGCCTTAATGACCGTAACCCTCAACTCTTTGACCTCTACCTCGTCGATGTCGCCACCGGTGAGATGGAGCTGGCCGCCGAAAATCCGGGCTATGCGGGCTGGCTGATCGACAATTCGCTGACCCCGCGCTTCGGCCTCGTCCAGACGCCCGGGGGCGGCGCCTCCATCGTGGACATGGAAGGCAATGAACTTCTCTCCATTCCGGCAGAAGACTTCCTCACCACCAATCCATTCGGGTTCAATCAGGCAAACGACGCCTTCTACGCCGTCGACAGCCGCGGCCGGGACACCGCAGCGCTGGTAAAGATCAGCACCGAAGACGGCTCTGGACCGCGCTGATATCAGCAACGTCCTTCTGCATCCTGAAACTTACGAGCCGATGGCCTACGCCTCAGAGTATCTGCGCAATGAATGGCAACCTCTGACCGAAGAAGCCGGGGCAGACCTCGACTTCCTCCAGTCCGAGCTTGAAGGCGATATCGAAATCGTCGCGGCCACCGATGATCTCTCGCGTATGGTGGTCTATTCCGGCTCAGCGACGCTGCCTGGCGTCTATTATGTCTATGACCGCGGTGCCCAGACGCTGACGGAAATGTTCAAGACCCGTCCGGATCTTGCTTCTGCCCCGCTCCAGCCGATGTATCCGGTTGAGATTCCGGCCCGCGATGGTCTGACGCTCGTCTCCTACCTGACCCTGCCACCGGGGCCTGATGCTGACGGTGATGGCCGCCCCGAACAGCCCGTCCCGATGGTGCTGAACGTCCATGGCGGCCCATGGGCCCGCGATTCCTACGGCTACAACTCATGGCACCAATGGCTCGCCAATCGCGGCTATGGCGTCCTGTCGGTCAACTATCGCGGCTCCACCGGCTTCGGGAAGGAATTTGTCAACGCCGCCGTCAAGGAATTTGCCGGCAAGATGCATGATGACCTGATCGATGCCGTCGAATGGGCCGTCGAAGAAGACATCGCCATCGAAGACCAGGTCGCCATCGCGGGCGGCTCCTATGGCGGCTATGCGACCCTGATCGGTGTGACCTTTACGCCGGACACGTTTGCCTGCGGCGTCGACATTGTCGGCCCATCCAGCCTCGTGACGCTGGTGGAGAGCTTCCCGGATTACTGGAAGCCGTTCCTGGAGGGCACCTGGTTCAAATATGTGGGTGACCCGGCCAATCCTGAGGACCGCGAAGACATGCGGTCTCGCTCTGCGATCAGCCGTGTCGATGACATCTCTGTCCCGCTCCTCATTGGTCAGGGCGAGAATGACCCGCGCGTCACCAAGCTGGAATCCGATCAGCTCGTCGAGACGATGAATGAGAAGGGACTTCCGGTCACCTATGTGAATTTCCCGGATGAAGGCCACGGCTTTGCCCGCCCTGAGAACCGTCTGGCTTTCTATTCGGTGATGGAAGGCTTCCTCGGCGAATGTCTTGGCGGTCGCACCGAAGACTTCGGCTCGGCCTTTGAAGGCTCCACCATTCAGGTGCTCGAAGGCGCCGAATATGTACCGGGGCTGGAAGAGGCGGTCGCAGCAATGGCCCCGACTGAAACCGACGAGTCCGAATAAAGAGACGACGTTTCAAGCAAGAAGAGACCCGGCCGCCGCCCCCGCAAGAAGGGGCGGCGGCTTTCTTTTGGCACTTCGACCGGCCACTTTGCGTTGGGACTTCACAGACGACATGGAGACGACATGAAGGGCAGCATAGATCTCTATCGAGGCAATATTCTGGATGTGGACTGCGATGTCATCGTGAACGCCGCGAACAGCTCACTCATGGGCGGCGGCGGGGTCGATGGCGCCATCCACCGGGCTGCCGGGCCAGAGCTGAAAGAGGCCTGCAGGCCGCTCGCGCCCTGTCCGACGGGCGAGGTGCGCGTCACCGAAGGCTTCAACATCGCGCCGCGCCTCATCTTCCATACGGTCCGCCCTGTCTGGCGCGGCGGCGACCAGGGCGAGGCTGAATTGCTGAAGGCCTGCTATAACCACTGCCTTGAGGCGCTCGTCAAACGCGATCTGACCTCCATCGCCTTTCCGGCGATTTCAACCGGCGTCTACGGCTATCCCGCCAATGAAGCGGCCGGCATTGCCGTGAACACCTGCCGCGACTTTGCAAAAGAGCTCGACGTCAAAATCACGCTCACCGCTTTCGATCAGAAAATGGCAACAGCCCTTGAAGGCGCCTTGGATCAGCCCTGACGGGACTTAGCCTTTCGGGCGAATATGGTCCGCGCAATTCCCCTCTGAGATGGTGGACAAAACCCTAGCGTGATTGAACATAGCCCGCTGGGAGTGCGGGGGCACACGATGACGCTTGTTTACATCACTGGTCTGGTCTTTCTGGAAGGCTTCCTGCTTCTGCAGCTGACGCGGATGGCTCACGTCCGGTCAAACTCTACAGTTCCAACGATTTTCCTGCAGACCATTCAATCGGGATTGTCGCTGGTCTTTCTGACCGTCAAGGCATTCTTTCTGTTCGGAACCTTGCATCCAGACTTCCTTCTGGGTGCCGCGATGGTTCTCACTGCATCGCTTGTCGCGGGGCTTGGCCTGCAGGTTATTCTTCAGGTCATGAGCGCAGACAAGAATCGGCGCGCCAACATGCTCCTGTCATTGTCGAATATGGCGATCCACAGCCGAACCAACGCGCTGGTGCTTCTGCTGCCAGCAGCAATCAATGCCGGTATACTTCTTTGGGCCTACTTCCATGTCCGCCCCAATGGGGTGGTGGATGTGAGCCGCATCGACTTCGGCATGTTCATTTACTTCACTCTAGGCGCAGGAGCGGGGCTCCTCCTCGCTGCACGCGACGTGCCTCGATTGGCTCTGGACCGAACGATAGGCCCGGTGGCGAGAAACATCGTAGCGATCGGATCACTAGTTGCATGGGGCGCGCAGGCTTGGCGTGCGTCATATCCCCTGATCATATTTCCGCCGCCCGTGGTCTGGGGCTTCGAGATCACACTTCCCCATGTCATCGCTGTTGTCGCGGCGCTTTATGCGCTGGTTGTCATGATCCCGGTGATTGTTGGTGCCCGTCTGTACGAAGAGGAGCGCGCCAGAGTTCATCAGAGCGCCGATACAGTCCTGGAGAGGGCCGGGCTCCTCGGAGAAATCAAACTAGACTCAGCTCTTCTGAATTCGTACCGCGACCAGATCGCACGCGATATCGAAGAATTGATGATCGATCTCTTCAAGCGGGATCGCCTGCAGGAAATCATGGCATTCTGGCGCTGGGCGCCTCTGCCCGCATTCGCGTTAACGACGATACGCGGCAAAGAATATCTGAAGCTCGTGGAAAATTGGCGCTCAGTGCAGCTCGCGCAAGAGGCCGACCGCCACATGATCCTCAATGTGATTGAACGCCGATGGTTCAGTGAACTGATCGGTGATGACAAGCAGGTGCCTTACATAAAACAAATCGGCGGCCTCGCGACGACCGTGCGCAAGGAGATGCCAAAATGGAATTACCGGACACGCACTTTCGATGAGCTTGTCGTTGTTCGCGAAGAACTTGCCGGGGATGATATCCAGAATGCCAGCGGCCTCGCCCGCCTCGCCAAAGCGAATATCTCGCAGCTCTATCGCAAATCAAACGGCCGGTCTGTGCTCACGGCTGGCTACATGGCCGTCCTCACCATCCTTCTCCCATTCGTGCTCTCGCTTTATGAGGAAGATATAAAGGACATCCGCCCTGCCCTGCTTGAGCAGATCCCGGAAAGGCTGGGCGGGCGCTAGGCGGTCAATTCCTTGATCGTTTCAAGATGCGGCGCGAGGTCGAGGCCCTGCGCGGCCAACCAGTCAGCATTGTAGTACGTGTCGAGATAGCGCTCACCGCCATCACAGATCAGCGTTGCGACGCTGCCTTCCCGGCCCGCCTCACGCATTTCCGCCATCAGGTGCAGCGCGGCCCAGACATTCGTGCCGGTGGAACCGCCGCACTTGCGGCCAAGCACCGTCTCTAGCCAGTGAACTGTTGCTAGTGACGCGGCATCAGGCACCTGAACCATGCGGTCGATCACGCGCGGCTGGAACGACGCTTCCACCCTTGGCCGCCCGATCCCCTCGATCCGTGAGCGCGTCTGCAGGCGCAAATCGCGGTCGCCCGAATTGTAATAGTCGTAGAAGACCGAGTCTTGCCGGAGAGGTCACCGCGATAGCGAATAAACCGCCCGATCGTCGCTGACGTGCCCCCCGTTCCCGCGCTCATCACAACCCAGTCTGGAATGGAGTGCTCTTCCAGCGCCAGCTGCGCAAACAGGCTCTCAGCGATATTGTTATTGCCGCGCCAGTCTGTGGCTCGCTCAGCGAATGTGAACTGGTCCATGTAGTGACCGCCCGTTTCGCGAGCGATCCGCTCAGCTTCGGCATAGATTTGGGGGGCCGGGACAGACCGGGTCTCAGCGCCATAGAAGTTGATCTGGTCGATCTTCTTCTGCGCGGTCCCCTCTGGCACGACGGCGATGAAGCGCAGACCCAGCAGTTTGGCGAAATACGCCTCTGACACGGCGGTCGAACCCGACGAGCTTTCCACCACAACCGTGTCCGGACCGATGGCGCCATTGCAGATGCCATAGAGATAGAGAGACCGCGCAAGGCGGTGCTTCAAACTGCCAGACGGATGAATGGACTCGTCTTTCAGATAGAGCTGCTGTCCCCGAAAGCTCGGCAGATCGACCCGGATGAGATGCGTGTCCGAGGAGCGGTTGAAGTCGGCATTGAGACGGCGCACCGCCTCACACACCCAGTTGCGTTGCGCGCATAGTCCACTCATCAGCCTGTCTTCCTTGTATCCGGGGCCAGTCTCAAGGCCCGAATTGACAGGTGACTGCACCGCAATGCAAGGCTGGTTGACCCTTCCGGCTACATGACGCATCTGTCCGCGCCATGATTATTGCCATTGATGGAACGCTCGCCTCTGGAAAGGGGACGATTGCCCGCCGCCTGTCGGAGCTGTTTGCCCTGCCACACATGGATACTGGCCGCCTCTACCGTGCCACCGGTGTCGCCGCGATGAATGCAGGCGCTGACCTGACCGATGCCAAAGCCATTGCAGAGATCGCCTCAAAGCTTGAGCCATCGCTCTTCAGCGAAGCCGAACTTCGCACCGCTGAGGCCGGTCTTGCCGCCTCAAAGGTCGCTGTCCTGCCAGAAGTGCGCGCCGCCCTGCTGGAGCTTCAGCGCAACTTCGCCCACCAGCCGACAGGCGCCATTCTCGATGGCCGGGACATTGGCACCGTGGTCTGCCCGGAAGCTGATGTGAAGCTCTGGGTCGACGCCGATGTCGAAGTGCGCGCCCAGCGCCGCCATGCAGAGCTGAAAGCTGCCGGCGACACGATCACGCTCGATGAGCTGACCGCACAGCTGCGCGAACGCGATGAACGCGACCGCAACCGCAAGGACGCGCCCATGGTGGCGGCCGCAGATGCGATCTTGATCGATACCACTGATCTGACTATAGACGCGGCTGTGGACAAGGCGCGGGCCGCCGTCGAAAAGGCGAACTCCCGTATCGGCTAGCAGGTTCTGGCGCATCTGGCGTCAAATCCAAAAACCTCTGCCCGCCTCGTTCAAGATCCTGACCTTGCGCTTACGCCAGCAATCCCGCTTGCGCGTCATAAACCCGTTTGGGTCAGACCTGGAGTTTACATGTCTACTGAAACAATGAATCCGAGCACCGACGATTTTGCAGCAATGTTCGAGGACTCGACTGCTGCATCTACCCTGCAGGAAGGCCGCGTGGTCCCTGCAACCGTCGTTGCCGTAACCAATGACCAGCTCATCCTGGACGTCGGCCTGAAGGTCGAAGGCCGCGTCGCCATGAAGGAATTCATGCTCGAAGACGAGCAGCCGAAGCCGGGCGACATCGTCGAGGTCTTCCTCGAGCGTATCGAAAACCTGATGGGCGAAGCCGTTCTCTCGCGCGACAAGGCGCGCCGCGAAGAGAGCTGGATCAAGCTGGAAGACAGCTACAATAAAGACGAGCCGGTCAAAGGCGCGATCTCTGGCCGTGTCAAAGGCGGCTTCACCGTCGACCTCGGCGGCGTCAACGCCTTCCTTCCTGGTTCCCAGGTCGACATCCGCCCCGTGCGCGACGTTGGCCCGCTGATGGGCGAAGTTCAGCCATTCGCGATCCTCAAGCTCGACCGCGCCCGTGGCAACATCGTTGTCTCACGCCGTGCGATCCTTGAAGAGAGCCGTGCAGAACAGCGCGCAGAAATCGTCGAAGCGATGAACGAAGGCGATGTCCGCGACGGCGTCGTCAAGAACATCACCGATTACGGTGCGTTCGTTGATCTCGGCGGCATTGATGGCCTCCTCCACGTCACCGACATGAGCTGGAAGCGCATCAATCACCCAAGCCAGGTCGTCAATGTCGGCGACACGGTGAAGGTCCAGATCATCAAGGTGAACGAAGAAACCCAGCGTATCTCCCTCGGCATGAAGCAGCTCGAGGCAGACCCATGGGAAGGCATCGAGAGCAAGTACCTCATCGGTACGCGTCTGCCGGGTGTTGTCACCAACATCACCGACTATGGTGCATTCGTTGAGCTCGAAGATGGCGTTGAAGGCCTGATCCACGTCTCTGAAATGAGCTGGACCAAGAAGAACGTCCATCCTGGCAAGATCGTCTCGACCTCCCAGGAAGTCGTGGTCGAAGTGCTCGACGTCGACTCCGAGAAGCGCCGCATCTCGCTCGGCCTCAAGCAGACCCAGGACAATCCTTGGTCGGCCTTCCTCGGCGAGCATCCTCCGGGCACCGAAGTCGAAGGCGAAGTCCGTGGCATCACGGAGTTCGGTCTGTTCATCGGTCTTGGACCGGAACTCGACGGCATGGTCCACATCAACGACATTTCGTGGGATGTGCCAGGTGAGCAGGCGATCGCCAACTTCAACAAGGGCGACCAGGTCCGCGCCAAGGTGCTCGACGTCGACACCGACAAGGAGCGTATCTCGCTCGGCATCAAGCAGCTTTCGGGCGACCCGATGTCCGATCTCGACGTTCGCCGCGGCGACACGGTCACCTGTACGGTCAGCGAAGTCACCTCCGGTGGCATCGAGGTCCAGTTCGGCGATCCGGCCATGACGGCCTTCATCCGCCGTTCCGACCTGTCGCGCGACCGTTCCGAGCAGCGCCCAGAGCGCTTCTCTGTCGGCGACAAGATCGACGCCAAGGTCACGCAGATGGACAAGGCTTCGCGCCGTGTCTCCGTCTCGATCAAGGCGCTGGAAATCTCCGAAGAACAGGAAGCGGTCAAGCAGTACGGTTCTGCTGACAGCGGTGCCTCGCTCGGCGACATCCTTGGTGCCGCGCTCGCATCGGGCGACGACAAGGAGACCTCCAACAAGGTCACCGAAACCCCGGATGAGATCGACGAAGACAAGAACTAAGCCTCTTTATCGGCTTAATTTTTGGTAATTCCGGTCGATTCGGAAGAAACCTGACATAGTTTGGGGCGGAGCCACTGGTTTCCGCCCCAAATTTCATTTACATTCAACGTCATGCTCAGGTCAGAACTGATTGCCCGTCTGGCAGAAGAATATTCGCATCTCCGGCACGATGATCTGGAAAAGATCGTCGCGGTGATCCTTGATGAAATCGCAGAGGCTCTGGCCGACGGTAACCGCGTTGAGTTGCGCGGCTTCGGCGCCTTCTCCGTCAGGGAACGAAAACCGCGCACCGGCAGGAACCCCCGCACCGGCGAGACCGTCGAAGTGAAGGCCAAACGCGTGCCTTTCTTCCGGCCCGGCAAGGAATTGCGTGCCCGCGTCAATGGCGGCGACGATCCCGAAGCCCGCTAGCTACGGCCAGCAGGCTTCACGCCCATCATTCACTATCAGTTGACGCTGGGTCCAAAGCTGGGAATATCCGGTTTGGCCGTAGGGTCGGCTTGCTCAGGGAGACACCTCAATGTTCAAAGAATTCAAAGAGTTCGCAATGAAAGGGAACCTGGTCGATCTGGCCGTTGGTTTCATTCTCGGCGGTGCGTTCTCGACCATCGTAAAGTCGCTCGTCAACGATATCATCATGCCGCCGCTCGGCTTGGTCCTTGGCGGCGTCGACTTCGCCGACCTTCTCTACCCGCTGGACGGCAACACCTATGAATCGCTCGAAGCGGCCAATGAGGCAGGCGCACCCGTCATCGCCTATGGCCTCTTCATCAATAACGTCATCTCCTTCCTCATCATGGCATTTGCCCTGTTCTTCGTCGTGAAGGGCATCAACAGCATGAAGCGGAAGCAGGAAGAGGCACCGGCAGAAGTACCTCCGCCACCACGTCAGGAAGTCCTGCTCGAAGAAATCCGCAACCTGCTCGCCAAGCAGCAGAGCTAGAGCGAGACTCTCTTCGCAAGAACAGGAAAGGGCGGCTCCGATGGGGCCGCCCTTTCCTGTCCGTAAGTCGTGAGCCGCCTAGTACTCATAGATTTCCCAGCCGGTCATCTCGATCGTATAGGCCGCATCCGCCAGTGACGTATCCTGCCGCGCCGTGCGGATCGTACCTTCGATCCAGACCGCCTGCGACAGGTCACGCAGCTTGATCTTCTCTTCGGTCTCGACAAACACCGTCTGGTTTGGCGGCGGCGGCGGGGCGTGCAGACAAGCGCCATAATAAGGCACAAGCAGAAATTCAGAGATTTCCGCTTCGGAGCCGTAATCGAACGGTACCGTATAGCCCGGCAGGCGGATCTTCATGCCGTCCATTTCCTCGACGACATTGAACGTGCCGATCTGGATGGCCTGATCGGCGGCCGATCCTTCGGCGATCCCTCCGCCGGAATAGAGCCGCGCCATCTGCGCCTGATACATTTCGGCGACCCGCTCTTCCTCGCCTTCCGGCATCAGCTCTTCCCAGGTGATTTCGGTAATACCCCGCTCTGCGAGTTCTGCGTCGCGCTGGGCTTTTTGTGCCATCGAGGACGTTTCAGGTTCAGGCACACGGTCGCCAATCTGCGGGCCGTCAGACGTTTGCGGAAGCTCCACCTCGGCGGTCTCGACTGGCTCTGCTTGCGGCTGGGCCGCCTCGCTGGTTTCGCCGCTGCAGGCTGCAAGCGCCCACAGGCTGGCTGCTGTGAAAAGGCTTGGGATCTGTCTCATGCACCAAGAGATAGCGCAGAGGAAGCGCCCCTTCCATAAGCAACTTCACGAGGGGCTTGCGCTAAAGCTTCACCGTCAGGCCATCGGCAAGCGACCGGCGAAGCGCCATGACGGCAGGTATCGTCCCGATCAGCGTCGCCGCCGCGAAGACGGCCAGAACCGTCCAGCCATCAAGGGCGGAAATACCAAGACCGCCTATCGAAATTCCGTAAGCCGATGACAGGATCGGCCCTGCGATCAACAGGCCCAGCTGAACCAGCAGGACACCGGCAATTGCGCCGCAAAGTCCCAGCATCGCCGCCTCGGCCACCATCAGGAAGAAAATATGCCCCGGCCGCGCGCCTGTCGCCCGCAGGATCGCCATCTCCCGGCGCCGTTCATTGAGGCTTGTCAGAATACTGGTCAGTACAGACACAAGGCCCACCGCGATCACAAAGACAGACACGGCAATCAGCGCGCGCTCGACGATCCCGGTCACCTGCCACAGCTCTCCCAGTGCCACGCCCGGGATGATCGCGAGGAGTGGCTCACCGCCCTGCGTGTTCAGCGCTCTCTGGGTACGAAGCAATGTCCCGCGTTGCTCAAGGCCAACGAACACTGCCGTGATTGATTTCGGCGTCAGATCAAAGCCGCGGATCATCTCTTCACTGATCGTATCGGCAAATGGGCTCCGCGTGCCGCTCTCCCAGCCGACATGGATCGCCGTCACGCCCTCGAGCGGGATATGGATCGACCGGTCAACCGGAGTACCGGTCTTGGCGAGCACGCCTGTCACGATGAATGGCTTATCTTCATGATCAGTCAGTCCGCCCGCCCCCAGACCGTGGGTCAGGACGATCTCGCTGCCGATAGTATAATCGAGCTCCTCGGCAACGTCCGCGCCAATAACGGCCTGATAGATATCGCTGAACAGCTCGCCTTCAGTCAGGCGCAGCGCCGTTCCGCCGCCATGCTTGTAGTGCTCGAAATAGGACTCATTGGTCCCGACCACCCGGAAGCCGCGATGATTGTCGCCAAGCGACAGCGGGATGGTCCAGGCAATGTCGTCGCGCCCATCAATGGCTTCATATGTGTCCCAGCTGATCTCGGCCGTCGCCCTGCCGAGACGGAAAACCGAATAGAGTAGCAGATTGATCTGCCCGGTCGGCGCACCGACGATGAGGTCCGTTCCCGAAATCGTATTGTCGAACCCGGCCCGCGCGCCATTGCGTACCTTGTCGACGCCAAGAAAGAGCGCGACCGACAGCGCCACCGCCAAGATGGTCAGCAAGGCAGAGCCGCGCCGGTTCATCAGGCTGCGCCAGGCAAGGCCGAGAATGGAAAAGCCCATCAGACGCCTCCTTTCGCGCGGTTGATTTCAGACAGGTCGACGCTGCGGTCAAAATGGCCCGCCAGCGACGCATCATGGCTGACGAATAGAAGCGCAGAGCCGGACCGGCCCGCTTCCTCATTCAAAAGCTCGATGAAGCGGTCACGCGCATCAGCATCGAGGGCAGATGTCGGCTCGTCAGCAATGATGAGATCCGGCCCACCGATAAGCGCACGGGCAACCGCCACGCGCTGCTGCTGGCCAACCGACAGCTCCGTCACAGGCCGTGCCAGCAGACGGTCACCACTCAGGCCAAGGCGCGACAGCAATCTTACCGCCTCCTTGTTCAGCTTGCCTTCCCCGCCTGCGGCCGCGCGCCGGGCAGACGAAAACCTGCATGGCAAGGTCACATTCTGGACCAGCGACAGATAAGGCACGAGGTTGAACATCTGGAAGATGACGCCCAGCCGGTCTGCACGCAGCGCATCACGCCTCGGGCCGCTCAGCGCCGTCATGTCATAGCCCAGAACCTCAACCTTGCCGGATTGCGGCTCCAGGACGCCCGCGATCAGGCCAAGCAGGGTCGACTTGCCGGACCCGCTCGGTCCGCGCAGGAAGACGCGCTCACCTGTCTCGACCCTGAATTCAGGAATATCGAGCAGGGTCGGACCATCCTGCCAGGCAAAGCGCAAATCATTGAGGTCAATGACAGGTGGTTTGGTCACGATAGGTCTAGTTGATCCTTAGTTCCGGGTTCGCACGCGTCAGGTTTCCAGCCGCCTGCTCTGTATCCGAAACATAGACCGCTTCAACCTCTGACAAGGCCGGATAGGTACCAAATCCGCCGAAACGGATTGCCTGCAGCGCGTCCGCGTTCTGGCACGAATAGGACGTCTCCATCTGCAGCTCACCATGTCCATTGGCGACGCGTGTGGCCATGCCTTTGGATGAGATATCGCAGCTCACATTACCGCGTAGTTCGACAAGGGTCGCATCATTGGTGAGATCGTTGCGGATCGCCTCGATCGCAGCGCGGTCCTCTTCGGTCTGCGGGTTTTCGGTCACCCCAAACGCAGAAAGAGGGGCTTCGAGCGACACGGAGATAGAGCTTCCCTGACGCGTAACGGCCAGCATGGCATGGCCATGCGTATGGCTGCCCAACCGGGCTTCTGGCGGCGGAACGCTGACCGTCCGGTTCGCCTGAGGCGCCTCAGCTGGCTCGGCCATTGCAGTTTCGTCGGGCGTCTCCACCTCAGCTTCGGTCGTGATTTCTGTCGTGATCTCTTCTTCCTCGATCTCTGTTTCAGAGACGGCGGCGCCGGCCGGCGCGGACGGGTTTTGCTCGGCCTGACTACAGGCGGGCGTTACAAGAAGGGCGCCAAAGGCGACGAGTGCGGCACTGCGATATTTCATGAAAGTCCTCTTTTCCGGCCAATGATCTCAGTGTATTGGCTCGCATTCTTTCAAATGAGATACTATAACGTCTCAATCAGCTATTATGCATCAAGGCAAGGCCAGCGGATACGCGGGCGAGCGCAGTCAGGCAAACAATACTCATGTGGTCATCCCTGCAAGCTCCGCTCTTTTTCGGCCTGATTGCCGCTTTTGTCACGACAGTTGGCCTCGTTATTGTTGCCCAGCGCGCCCCGTGGAGTGAGCGTCACGCCTCCATGTTCGGCCTGGCTGCTGCCGGTATGCTGGCAACGCTCGCTTTCCTGCACATCATTCCGGAAGCCTTCCACCTGTCCCAGCAGGCGCCCATCTGGCTCGCGACCGGGTTCTTCGGCGGTCTCCTCCTGCACAACGCCGTTGCGCTTCTTTTCCCGGAACGCCCGGGCCGCAAGCCGGTCAATATCGCGCTTACCCCGATCATCGCGATCGCTTTCCACTCTTTCATCGATGGCGTCATCTACTCGGTGACCTTCGCGACGAGCTTTGAGTCCGGTGTCTACGCGTCGCTGGGCCTCATCCTGCATGAGTTCCCGGAAGGCGTGATCGCCTTCGCCATCCTGAAGCGCGCCGGGGTCAGCAATATGAAGGCGTTCTGGTTCGCCTTCCTCGCCGCCGCGGCAACAACGCCGTTCGGTGTGGTCGTCTCCGCGCCGGTCATGTTCACGCTCGATGAGCAGACGCTGGGCGCGCTCTTCGCCATGTCCGCAGGCCTCCTGATCTTTGTCGCGACCGGCCCGCTCATGGCACCGCTGAGAGAGATGAAGCCGGCACGCGGACTTGGTGCCGTTGCAGCAGGCGTTGCGGCAGCCATGCTTCTTGTGTTCGCGCCGATCCACGCCGGCCATGGTCATGGTATAGGTGACGACCACGAGACCCATGACGATCATGGCGAGATGACCGCGCTGTCCGGCTTTGCGCTCGCGCCGCTGGTCGACACACCGGGTCGCGGCTCACCTGCCCGCTAAAAACACCACCAGTACACCGTCACTGCACCATCAGTGCACCGCTCCGGCACCACATTTGCAACGGTTAGCAAAAGGTTACCGGAGCGCGGATGAATGCGGGACAAAATCGGAAGATACACCAGCGCGCTGATCGTATCGCTCGTCTCGCTGTATTGCGGCGCAAGCCGCTATGCCTTCGCTGAAACGCCTGCGACCCAAGCCTGCGGTCTCAACGACGCACTCGCCTGGCAGATGCAGCTCGATGCGCCCGAGGAAGAGGGAACGCCCGCCTATATCCGCCGTATCACCGAGGACTTCATTAATCGTTGTCCGAACCGTCCTGAAGTGCCAAGCGCCCATCAGATTGCCGGCATGGCCGCAGGCTGGGAGGGGCTTTCCGAGGTCTCCGTCCAACACTTCCGGAAGGCAGGCGCGATGCGCGATAGCGATGCCCTTTTCATGGCTGCAGCAGGCGAACTTCATACCGGAAACAGCGACATTGCCTGGGCCCTTCGCGACCGCGCCATCGCCCTCTGGACGCAGCGCCTCGCCCATCGCGGTGCAGAGGTGGACTCTTTTGAGGTTCGCGGTGGGACAATTCACGCGATCCGCTTTGCCGGGCCGCGCGCTTCGACGGGAGCAACGCATATCTGGCTGGCGCAACCTGACGGTCCCGGTTGGCCCGGCGTGCTGACCTTGCAGTCGAGCGACCAACTCAACGCTCTTCATCGCCTCACCGCAGGCGAAGACGCGAAACCCATCTCTCACCTTCGCTTTTTCAGGTGCCAGTCGGGTCGCCTTCTAGCCCGCACAGAGGACGCCTTTACCGAGGAAGAGCTGGAGGAACTCGCTGAGCAATCGCTGACGGCTTACCTCGCAGACCCGGACCGGGAAGGTGAGGAGGAATACTCCACTTGTATCCTCGCCCGGCACATGCTGGCAGAGCCTCAGGATCCCGCACTGCTATTGACCCAGTAGGCCAATCTGGCACTGCTGTGAGCGTCAAACTTTCGGGCGCAAGAGGCTGGGGGCCTTTCACGGATGCCAAAGGCACTATCCATCCCATTGATGCTGTCAGGCCTTCTCCTGATCTGCGCCCCCCTCATCATCTACGCCCTCGATTCCCTGATCGGGACGCTGGGCGCAGGTCTTCTTGCCTTCAGCCAGGGTGACCGCTGGCCGCGCTTCTTCCTCGCGCTCGGCGCAGGATTGGGCGTCCTGATCCTGCAGATTTACGGGATCGTGTTTCT